>Ga0116231_10007178_pt1 | contig 20650 bp, 11 predicted proteins | sample S1TSphgellanicum_2_FD_89695 | JGI IMG/M metagenome (GOLD analysis project Ga0116231, IMG submission 89695) | Host-associated microbial communities from peat moss isolated from Minnesota, USA - S1T2_Fd - Sphagnum magellanicum MG | ecosystem: Host-associated > Plants > Peat moss > Unclassified...
ATATTATTTAATATTATAATTGAAATGGTGGGAATAAAATAATTTTTTTTTTTTTTTATTTAATAAAAAAAAAAAAAAAAAAAGGGGGGGGGGGGGGGTCTAGTTAATGAACAAATTTGGTAATTAAACAATGCCATGAACATTTTAAACATTGTGATGTTTTCCTATTCTATGATGTGAAATAGCTCAATATTAAGTGAATGTCAAAATGATGCCAAATGGGAAAAAGACTTAAACCTCGAGGTATATTTTTCAAGAAATTCAAATTCAAAATTTGAATTTAATGCCTTTGGAAATTCATTACAATCTCATATGGGGTTGGATTTGCAAGTTGTTTGTGCCATTAGATTTATGGGGAAGGCAATATGTGTGGGCCATTTTAGTTAATTTTAGGGGAAAAATTATGGAGCTTATTCACAAGCATGAAAAATGAGTGGAATGAGTTGGTGCATGGCAAGTCATCAACAACCAAGTTTTTGTGAAGATAAACATTACTTATTGGTTCCATAGTTGAAAGGAAATGTCATACCATAAAAAAAACATGGAAACCCACTCCATTAACTTTTCCCTTTTCTACATTAATGTGTTATAGTACATAAAACAATGTTGGTGTACCAAGTGGGGGGTAGTAATGCATGTCAATTACTTGATTATTGTGTGATTCCTTCATATTGTTTGTGCACTTGTGTTTCCTATCATTATGTTGATTGACTTGGGCATTTTTTTGGAAAGGTGATGGGGTTTACCAAGTGATGTGTCATTGCCCTACAACCTAAAGCGAACACAAGTTTTTAAGTTGATAGTTCAAAAACTTGTGCATATTACATAATGCCGTGAACCTTGAGGTTTTGGGCATCACACATTCATTTGATCAATTCAAGAGTTGCATCTTTCAAGATGTGATCACAATTTTCAAGATATGTCCCTACTTTCATTAATTTTTGAGACCATTTTTTTGTTTGTTTGGTAAATGGACAAAACAAAAACCTCTAACATTTCCATTTCTTTCTTTACAACTTGAAGATGTTCTTGCCACTCCCCAATGCTATGAAGCTCAAGGTGGGGACAACCTTGGGTCGATGGCTAAGACTTCGACTTCCCTCCATATCCTCTTCATCACTATTTTTATCTTCTTGTAAGTATGTATTAATGTTTACAAAAAGGTTATCAAGTGGCAACACACAAAGCTTTTCAAACAACAACAATGCAATAATTAATTAGATTTTTTGGAATTGATCCCAAATAATCCACTTTGTGAAAATTGACCTAATTTATTTTATGCCTTTTTCTCTCACAAACAAAACTTTTAGCCATTGCCTTGTCAATGAAATGAGTGTTAAACAATTGTGACTTTTAATGAAAACTATCATTAACAAAGTTTCAACTTTATAACAATAAGCTTTTCATCATTTAAAAGACATTAATACTTGTATTCATTTTTGTTGATACAAAGTTCAAACGACATTAAACTTCTTTTGTGTAATCCTTCCTAATCTTCAAAAAGTTGGGCAATGAACCAACATTAGACAACCCATATTTCTTTGCAATTTTTTAATTTATTGATAAGGTGCTCCTATCAAATATAATCTTTGAAACCTCACCATAGGGTGCATTCACAATTGGGGTACCACAACAAGAACTATGACACCCATTCGTCTTGTGTTTTGAATTTTAAAACAAGGACTTAGCAAAATGAATGTTCCGAAATGTTAAACAATGAAAGGGGATACGTATGTTTATGCTTTCAACCAATAAGTGTTATAATGAATGATTCAAATCAATTGAACAAATTTTGAATGTCCTATTCAAGTATAAACCAAAAAGGAATGCAAGACTACTTAGACATTCCAAAATGACATACTTTCATTTGGAGTGCCAAAACCATATTAAAAACATCAAATAATGTCCTTTTTTGCACCCACGTCTCTTATATTTCTTTCCAAACCTTTGGAATGTAAATTTGTAATTAAAAAAATTAATTTGATTATATTTATAAATGCATTTGTTTTATGAAAAAATTCAAGATTCTAGCATTAATTCCACAAAATTTGGTGATTTATCATATTAAAAATTTGTGCCATCACATAGAATATATTTTATTCTATTTGTGTTTTAAAAATGGAGTAGTCTGAACAAAAATTGTTAGTCTTGTTGAGTCCTTTTTGATAAAACTACATAATGAAACATGGTTCTTGAGTTATTTTTCAAGAAACTTAAGGACATGTTTTCATCATTAAAATCACAAAAAATCACCACCATTTTAATCAAGATGTATGTGAATATCTATTTTTTTTAAAAATCTACCAAATAAATTATTTCATAAATGTAGTGGTCATTCAAAATAGTGTTTTGATAGTGATTTTGGGGTGAAATAGTCCTTTTGTGTATCCCAACCATGAATGTACCCCATACAAAAGTTGCACATACGGTGTCACAAACCTTCTAGTTTCATTTTTCACTTTAAATTTAGGTCACTACCTAGACTAGAAAGTGTAAGAAACATTTCGTAAAAGTACTGGTGAAACTTGAAATTACATGTATGTAAGATTTGTATGTTCTCAAATTCACATGTATAGTATTGGAAGTTTCATTAAAGGTTATCATGTTTCATTGAAGGTCAAACACATAACACGATATATACAAGAGAATGGTTGATAATGAACAATTATAAGAAGGGATCAAATACCATCTTAGGAGAGAATCTAACATTATCTTACATCCAACTATTCAAAAGTGGGAATTAGGTGTGGGGGGAAGGATTCTTGAACTACATAATGACTAGACCTTTTAAGCTTGAATTCAAGTTATACACCCAATTTGCATTGTTGTGAGCATTTCCTAAATTTGATCACTAATTATTATATGGCAATTTGAAACCAAGTTGATGACTAATAAACTATTTTTGTTGTGTGCTCAATGAATCAACATGTGTGTTTGGCCATGTGAAGTTTGGTGGGTGGATGTCAATACCTTTACCTAGTTATATTTAAGGTTACAACCACTGCAAGTCCAACAAAACTAATTACACATATTACAATTAATAGGATTTAATGGGCACAATGCTTGTGGAGTTGAAGATGGTATTATAGATCCAGAGACAGATGTGTTTAGGGTTTTGAAAAAAACTAGTTTAAACAAAAAGGTGATCATTTAATTTTTTTTTTATAAAACACATTTTCAATAATTTTTTTAGGGGAGATAGAGAATGATATTGGGGGCCATTAGTTTGTTAAAGATCAATTCTCTAAATGAATGGGCACTATTTCAATATAAAATTGGAAGTTATGTTTTAAGAGTATTTGAATGCAAGTTAAAAGGCAAAGGAAACCAATTTTGAACCCTAATTGGTGTGCATTTGAGCTCTTATTTCAACATTTGAAACATGAGGCATTGCACAAAAGGAAGTTACTTTTTTAATATTTTATGAAACACATCAAATAAAGGGGTTTATTTTTGGTATGTGATGAAGTATGTTATATATATATATATTTAATTATAAATATTCTAGGTTTATTTTCAAAATCTAATCTTCAGTAGCCTATTATAATTTTAGATAAATTGTGCGTTATATTTCTTTTCATATTATTTGGAAAAAATGGAAGTAGCTTCCCTTGGGCATTACATGCCTATGAAAGTTGGACAATTTTTTTTTATTCAAGTTGAAATATAATTCGAAGTCATGGAACAATATTGGACAAAATGCATGGAATTCATGACAACTTTGAAGGCTCATGGGTGACAATTTTGGGGCTTAAACTATGTCAAATATAATTGATAAACCCCAACACCATGGGCCCAAACACTTAATAAACCCCAACATTATTGGTGGGTGTAAACATGTTAACAAATCTCACCTAAGGTGTAACTAATGGTCTAAATTTCATGTTTTCAAATTGTAAATTAAATTAATGTTGATTTTTTTAATTTGCATGTTTCAAATATATTATGGAACCATTTAAAAATGTTTGAAATGAATTTTAATGAATATAGAATCCAAAAGGACTTCTAAAACACTATAACCATTGTTTCGCATTAAGTTTAAAATATTTTATTTTATTTTTGAAATGATTTTTTTTGAATTTAAAAAAAACCTTAACATAATAGTATAACGAAAATTCCAATAATTTAAAAATACTTTAATTTTTTTTCCAAAATAAATTCCAAGAATTTTTTTAAAAATTCTAGAATAAACATTAGACAAAGCGGGTGGGTGTAGGTCTTATCAACATGTTTACACCTTTAATTATAATGTTGGGGTTTACCATGTCATAAAATTAATGGTGGCTCCATTTTATAGTTGTATGTGTCTTTGGAAATAACAAATTTTGAGAGGTCATTTTTTGTTTAAATATTTATGTTTAAATAATTCAATACCCCTTGTGGGTTATTGATGAGCTACAAATTCATATTGTTGGGCTATGTCCAACTTGTTTTGTTTAGTTCTTGTTACATGCTTATCGACATGCCTAATAAAGAACCTTTAGATGTTAATCCAAGAGTTTGGGGTTATTGTGGATATGCTTGCAATTTGTGTAATTATTAGCAAAAATAATCAATTACACATGATAATGGGTGGGATATCAAATACATAATCCATATCATGGTTAAGGCCAAGCAAATAACCTAAGCTTCTTAGTGCCAAAAAACATTAAGGTTCCATATAGTTTGATCCTAGGTGCTAGAATTTCAATAGTGGGTTTATTAAGTCAAATTTTCATTTTAAATCTAAAATGAAACCCTTCACTAACCTTGCTCCCACCTTTTTTTTTCATTGCTTAAGTCAATCATAGGAATATTGACACTTGGAATGCAATGATTCATAGGGGGGGTGGTTGTGAATCTTATTTCCAAGTTTTTTTTATTATAGATGAACAACTTACTCACTTGTAAATTCCATTGAAGTTGAAGTGGAACTAATGTCAAGGAGCTACATGGAGGTTCAGAAGGTGTCTTACATTCAGCACGTCTTACAATTTCACACAATTGTGGTAATAGAGATGAGTTGTTCGAACATTGGCTTAATGTATTGCTTCACTTCTCAAGGATAGGTCTTGTTGATAAACAAAATATACACTTTAAAAAAGACATGTACACAAGAATCTCATTAATTTTTATGCATGAATGTACAAACTAAACATAATGTATAGTTTCAAATTCAAAAGATAACAAGACAATTATATGAATGTATTACCAAATGAAAAGAATGACAAAAGTTTTTGGAAATCACCTCTTTATATAGCTGATTTTTATTAATAACTAAAGTAATTACCTAACATTAAGTATCAATTAATTTAAATATTAACTACTCATTAGTAGCTAATTCAAATGTCAATTTACTTTCTAACTAATTAACATTTACAAGAATACTAATTAACACTTACAAAATTTAAAACTATTATCCTTCTAATACCCTTATCTTCATTAAACCCAATTAATAAATCTAATAGGTCAAATTTGTGTTGTGTTAATAATTCAGCATTTGAGTGATTTTGTAATATAAAATCACCAACTGAATTTTCTTGCCAAGAAGGGAAAAAAACTTTAAAGCAATGTTTCAATAGTAGTTTACTTTTCAATAATGTTAAAATGTTGTTTTTTCCTTGCTGGATAATATTAAGAAATTTAGGGAAATCAATTTGAACAATCCCATTCTTGCATGTTTTAATGGTTACATCAAACATGGATAAAATGGAAAACTAGTGTTATGCAATTCTTCCTTTTTAAAAAAACCTCCAATCCTAATATTGATATGTAAAATTTGTTTGGAGGTTCTTTGGGTGTAGGTTTGAGTCCATTCTTTCAATTTCTAAATGTTTCAATTTTGGTTTTAACACATTTTTACATATTGAAAAGCCTTTGGGCCTAGTTCAAAAATCAGTTTCTTTTATGTACACACTACACACTCCTTAATGCTAGAAATTGTATGAGTATAAAGTTTTATAAGAAATTAAAACATGGTCTATGTAGGTACAAAGTTGAACAACTAATTAGTAATTAATAATTAACTATATAATATTTAGCCTACTTATTAACTTTTCCTAGAAAATTTATTTGTTTACTTAAATATCCTGACCCTACTTTCAAAAATGTTTTCTCATGGTTTTTGTCTTCATTTTGAATCTAGCAAAAGACTAGTTGAACCCTAAACTTGAACCCCTAGTTTTTACCTTGCAAATTAGATACCTTCACAAGTTGGTGAAGACAATGAAACCTATTATAGTTAAAGGATGGGAGGAAATAGGACTTAAAAGGGCTTGGGACATTTTAACTTGTAGTCATGGAAGCAAATACAACAATTCAATTCTCTACAAATGTGTTGGACATTGAAGAGGACATTGACCTTGATGATGAATCCTTCCCAACAAGACAAACTTCAACCATCATAGATCAATGCTATAAGAAACATCAACTATACCTTCAAATACAATTCAACCATTCTTGAAAATTAGGCTATAGAATTTAGAAAGAAAGAAGAATAATTAACTAAGTTTGAAGATGAAATGTTGCCTTCATGTTACCAACACACATGGTACACTGGAATATACTTATTCTAGCCTTTTGATGTGAAATTCATCATAGCATTTCTACTTGTTATTTTGCAAGGCAACTTAAGGAACACAAATAACTACTTTTTCTTTTACAAGGCTAATATGATAAATGAATGAAGACTACAAAATGCACAATGAAAAAGAATAAGAACAATAGGAAGTCAAAACTTTAATCTGAATGTTTTTTGTTTTGTAACCAGAACCACTGTTTCTTTAATGATTCTGGGAACTGGCCGAATTGCCACTGTGGCCTCAGCTGGCAGATGAAGTTGGTAAAATCAGCCCTGGCTGAACCATCACTTACACTGGCAGTCTAGTATCATGGTTAAAAACCCAAAATTTGAGGTTAAACATTAGAGTTAACCATCAAGTCACATGATTAGGGGGCTAGAACGGCCAGTTTCGGCATAATAGGGCATCAGACCCATAACCGAGAATGAAAATTTTACAAAACGAAATAACTGGGACCCAAACGAGTTTTTCACCTATTTTGGTGGTAAACTGAGTTTCATCCTGTCTTTCCTTTTTCCTGAGTGCCTCCGTTGGTGCCACATATATTTCCACTGCTCCTAAGTGTACAACTACTATAATTACTCTCGAACCTTGTACATTAAATGCTGAGTTTCAGCATTTCATACTGGGATTTAACAAAATTTCATTACTTTACGGCTACACTGAAAGAGGGGATAGGGGGTGAAAGCAGGTCCAAAGACAGGGTGACTTTACATATAACTCTATTATAAATATACTACCCTAACCCTAAATCAGGGTTTCTGAGTCCAACATTAGCATTCCCTGGGTTAAATGTAGCCCCTAAAAGGCTTCACTGAAGAAGGCACCAACGTAGGTGCTGGTTGACCCCATCCAGTAGATACACATGACAGGAAAGTTTTTTGAGTGGAAATTGAAGTTACAATGCACTAAACTTGAGCAAGTGTTTTGCAATTTCTAGTGTTATGCTAGAATGCACTAAAGTTAAGCAAGTTTTTAGCAACACTTAAGTGCTTTTCTAACGAACATTGCTTCTATCCTAACCAATAAACCTCTTGGTTCCCAAACTCCAGTCCTTAATGCCCATGAATATTCACAACAGTTCACAGTAACAACAGATTCATAGGCATCTCACAACAGTTCACAGTAACAACAAAGCCTGTGAACATTTGTCAAAATCTGAGGACCACAGACTTGAGTTGTCTCTCCCTTACAAGTGGCAGAGGCAACAAAGGCAAATTATAAGCTTGGAGGGTTGCATTTCCAACTGGTCTTGCAAAAACCCTGGTTGGATTGGTACAGAAGAGAAAAACCTAGCGTAAAATGAAAGGCCAGTTAGCAGAAGATCGCAGAGAAGTAGGTTGAAAGGCTGCAAAGATCACGGAGGCATGGAGATGGCTTGGCCTCCATCTTCTCTCTCTCTCGCTCTCTCTCTCTCTCTCTCTCTATCACAGTTAGAAGGCGCTCTATTTACCACCCATTTCTTTCATCTCTCCATCAAAGAAACCAAACCCTTATCTTGGCTCTTTGTTCTTGTCCCTGTAGCAGCTGTCTCTAGTCTTCACTACCACGCACAAAACTTTGAAGAGCCCTTTTGTTGTATGGTTTTGTCCACATTCCTTCTTTAAATTGTCAATTACAGTTGACTCCCCCAATTCTTCAAAGCAAACCCTAGTTTGGTTGCAATCACTGGTGCACAATTGTTGTAGTTTGTGCATTGTACAATTGTTAGATGACTGTCACAGATATAAATTCCAGCTTCTTTTGCATGGAGATTGCTTGTTGCAGAGAAGGGCATGTGCTAACGCCCTTGGGACACATATGTCAAGATGTCTGTTGATCATTGTAGTGAGTCTTGACTCTGCCATTCATGTATTATTATTCAAGCTTATGCACTACTGCCTCAATTGTTGCAGATTTCTTTTTGCCCTTTACTGTTTGTGGTACATCTTTCTGCTGTGTTCTGATTCTTGGGTCCTGGTCATCCCCACCACTTTTGGAAGCAGGCATTGTTGTTGTTGTTTCAATAGAACAATTTATGGCCATACATGGGGATTCATTCCATCTAGGGTGTTTGTGTGCTTGGGTGGCTCAGTCCTGCTATGAATGGTACTGACATCCCCCTGTATATTTGCAACTGCTATGTCTTTGATTTCTCTATCATGATATTTGATGAAACCCACATGGAAACACTTGATTCTCCAGCTACTCCCTTGTATGCAATTTGTCACCAGTGACCTGCAACAGTCAGAATGGGTAGATTTTGCAAGGCTCTCAGGATTGCAGAGCATCATGATGAGTCAATTGTCTGCCTCATTTGACTGTAGTTCTTTTCTGCCTTAGGGTTACTTTGGATGTTGAATTTGTGGATTTGAGGAGAAGGTAATCTAGAGGAGCTATGTCATTGCAAGAGGAGATTGGAGTGAAGGCTGAAGGTCTGGACATGTCAATCCCAATTTGCCAAAATTGTGGGATGCCTTCAACCAAGGAGGAAGAAACAATTGGGATCACTCTCTTATTTTCAAAAGTCAGCCGACAGGTCCTGTGTGTAGAATCTGGAAAGGACTTTGTTGATATGCTTGTTGGCTTCCTTACCCTTCCCATGGGCTGCATTATTAAGCTCCTCAGTCAAGCTGCATTGATCCATAAACCTGAGATGTACTGCCCAGCTCCAGCACTACCACTGCCAATGTCTCCTCTTCCCTACACCCCCAGTTCTAAGAAAGTCAACAAAGAAAAATGCAATGAGCATTTTGCCATGACCTCGATTTCCAATGTCTTTGATAGTGTTGTAAGGCTTGAAGACTCAAGAATGGTGACTGACAAGAAATGTTTGCTGGATCCCAAACCCACAAACGGTTTTGGTGGCAAGCTGTTAAGCTCCATCAATCCCACACCTGAGGTTTCCACAAGTGGGAGTGTTTCCCAACACAACTACTATGGATGTGGTCAGCAATGTTCTTTTGTTACTGCAGTACCTGGCACAAAGTGTCCGAAACACAAGTCCAAGAAGATGGAAACCCTTTTCAAGATTGTTGAAGATATAGAGAATTTGGAAGCTGAGGAGGTATGTCCTTATGTTTCAGGGCTTTGCTGTATACAATGTTGAATCCTTCAGCCTCTCTGCCATTGTTTGGTTGTTCACTGATGAAATTTATAAACCCCCAAAGATGCAGCATTCAGGATTCAAATCCAGACACATGTGCAAGGTTTTTTCCTGTAATGTGAGTTGCTTGGGGGCTATCATCTAACTACTGTGTAGAACCCCATGTGGGCAGGCATCAGGTGGCCGCCATTGTGCAGCTCCTGTTTGCATTCCACCCTCTCCACCCAGTCGGCGTTCCACTAGAGCAAAGAGTGTCAATCCTGATGTGCGGCCTCAGACACCTCGAGGACTTAGTCTTGATGCAGGGCTGGCCCTGGCCACCACCAATGCAGCTCTCTCTCCCATTGTAAGTTGTGGGAAACAGTTACATAGTTTCTCTTGTTATTCAAGACCAAAATTCTACTGTTTGGTCTTCACCTCATCTGCTGCAGTTGAGAGAGAGATTAATCTAGCCTGTGTACTCATATATTGCAGATGCTTGGATGTTGCTGGAGATGTAAATGAACCTCCTATGACAATTGCAACATGTCTAGGCAATTGAGTCACAATGCATGTGCTTCAATACTCATGAGTACAAATCTGAAACTTGTTGAGTATCTTGTGAATGTAATTTGGGTGGCAGGCATCCCGGTTAAGTGTGACTGATGAGTTGTTGAGAGGATATGTGAAGGGTGGAATCCAATTTATGATCACCAATACACTGGATATTTTTGCAAGCTCTGCAATCAAGGCTCTCATTGCTCTCAATATGATCAGGACTGAAAAGGTTGGCGACCTGGACACCATCGATGTCCTTGTGAATGCTGAGGAGGTAGACCCAACCATTATGCTGGGTCTCAAAAACTTTTAGGGTTGTCATTTTCCATGGCATGACAGTCATGTGGTCCTTGTTGAAGACGTAAGGGATTCATTGGAAGTTTGTGCTTCACTACAGCCAAAAAAATGACCTACAGTAAGAGTTTGGTGGGTGTGCACACTCAATTTTATTGCACTTGAGATGAGGAATGCTCCAATATAGAATGTGTGGGGTGTGCAGATGTTGCAGTTATTGAAAGCTTCCATTTCGTCCACAAATGTGCTCAATGATGTGTTTGGCAAGTACTGCGCAGATGTGCAGTGTGCCCCTAGTAAGCTCTCCTCACATGCTGTAACCGACAAGTTTCATCTTGCAAACTATTGAGGTGTTTGAATGTCATTCTGATGTCACACAGTCTATGTTCTAGCTTGACCTTGTCATATGTTCTAAAGAGGAGTGGCAACATGATCAGTTTTATCCTCATGAGGTTCATGACAGGGCACTGTGTAATGCAATAGATCCCACCAATCTATGATTTTGCTTCCTCTGTATGCTGGATAAAAACACTTCTGGGGACTTTATTGGATTAATCCACTGTGAAACTTTGGATATCACCACTTTGGAAATGATAATGCAATCTTGAAATTCTACTACTTGGCACAAGTGCAAGAAACAACTGTTTACCTGTAACTGTAACCACTATGGTGAGGTCATGGGATTGGACTCTTGAGGGGGTTTCTGAACCTGAAGGTATTCAACATTCCCTGGTTCCCAATACTAATGGAGTCCTGACTTGCTTGCCACCTAATAGATCTGACATCTGCCCTTGTTGAAATGATTGCAGTAACAAAGAAGAACACAGTGTTCTTCCCACAATGTGCAGACCCACCTTGCCACCAATGCTCCAGAATGGGCCCTCCAATCTATCCTGCACACTCTGATTCTTCTGAGTAAGCTCTACATTGTACCTTTGAAGCATATGGCTGTGTTACCTGTGTCAAGAATATCATGAACACCTCTTGTGTTGTAAATTAATACCTACCTATTTTTGTGCATATTTGTTGCAGTTCCTGCAGTAATTAAAGTCCAACTGGCTTATCAATACCAACAGAGAACTCAATGATTTGGATGTTCAGGGAGTAATGCAAGACCTGAGTGCAGTTGACAGCTTTTAGGGTCTGATGGTTGAGATCTATTGATATTTCAGATGAACTTTACATATGGAGATCAATTGTGACTTGTATGTTCTGTTCTTCTTGACTTTCAGGATGATTTTGGACTTCTGGCATGAAAATGGTAAAAATGGGGTTTTAATAAGGACAACTGTGAAGTTGTATGGGTGACATCTTGATGTTCTGAGCATGCTCTTGCTTGTGAACTATTGTAGTCAACTGTACTTGTTCGACACCTCCTAAATTTCCACTATTACGACAGATTTGTGACACCAGCCCCATGCTTTAACTTTTTGCATCAGCCTCAGCTTAACTTCAGCTTTCTAATACCCATTTGAGTTGTTACCATTCCATTATTGCTCCCTCTGGCATTGACAGATTTCTGAGGAACTGGTGGCTGTGATTATCCTTCCTCACAAACTCATGTTGAGACTACTAAAGAGGGAAAAAGTTTTAAGAGTCACCATCCTATGGCCAAGGCTGCTTCTGATCAGTTGTTTATAACCTCCTTTCAACACCTTTGGAACCTCTTGTATGTAGTTGAACAGACTCATAGGTTTCAGACTGTGTTTCTCAAGTTCCAGAGCAGGGCCCAGTCTAAACCCATGTGCTGTATGAGTCTTGTCTTTTACCCAGATGTGCATGGAGCCATTTATTCATATACTATCTTCTCAGCTGGAATAGTGTTTTGTTTACTTGACATTAACCCTTGTAGGAACAGGATCAGTGAACAGAACCCTTCATCTGGAGAGTGGAATATGGTCATTTGGCAACTATAAAGGTTGTGTATTTCTGCACAAAATTGGTATTCATTTTATCTTTTTTTTTCCTGAAGACTTCAAAGCATATGACTGCCTCTGACAAAGTTTACAATTTTGGAATCTGAATTTGGTTGGAATTCTTAGGGTACAATTCTCTGACCAATTTCTCCAATCTAGAATTGCAGCCTTCAACTTTCTATGTCCTCCTGGAACAAACAGCAGGGAGCAATCCATAAGCCACTGATGTCAAAAGGATTGCAGTAGAAGCAGATTGTTGCATTTCTATCCATTCTATCGACGATTCATGGCATTTGTGAATAGAATTGTACAGCAACAAATCCTTCACTTTTTTATCCAAATGCTCTGACCAGGTTTGGTGAGATTCTTGTTTTGCAGAGCTTCTTGGCAGTTGGAATCCATCAATAGAGATTGAGCTGGGATTTTTATCTTTCCCAGTCATGATGCCACAAAATGTGAATGCCACAGGCATTGAAACATGTGGAGAGTACTAGAATTGTAGTGTTTGGTTTCCAAGAGTTTTGTGCTTGGAAATCTTTGATGGGTTTGTTGCAGGGTTTGGTTGTTGTGTGAACTTGATACTTGATGCACATGGGATGACTCTCTCAGGTGCATGTCAGAAATTTCAAACATAGCAGCAAGCTTGGTAAGGGCACATGTGTTTGATGGAGTCCCGCTATTTGTGCAAATCAGCATTACAAAAACTGCATGTTTTGGTAAAGAAATTTGAAAGGCCAATGTCAGGCTTGAAATTAGTCTCTCTCAAATTGTATTAAGCATGTAGAAATGTAGTTTTTTGTATTAATCAATCATGAATTTCAGGAGACAGTTTGAAAGCTCAAGCAGGTGATGAGAAGAAGCAAATGTGATGAAGTTACATACATGTACTGCAGCATCTTCAAAAACACTTCACTGAGGACATTGCTGGAGGTGAATGATGCTTTTAAGAGCTGCAATGTCCGGACATACATTGATTCAACATCATAGCAACTCAAACAGTTAGCTCCAATGAAATCTCATTTTATGGGAACAGTTGAGCTGCATAGAATTTTTTGTCAAAGATTCAACAGAAGAATTATCATGCATACATGACTATATATATAAAGCCTGCTGCAATCATGTGCAAATGCCCATTAAACTGGTTTTTCTGATAACACATAAGTTGAGCTCAAGGAATTTTGCAACCCCAAGTATTTACATCAATGTAAAACTGCACAGATAAACTCCATCTTAGAATTTACATCAACAGACATAATGATGGAGCTGCAAGAATCCTTGGCTGATTGATGTTGCTAGGATCATAATGAACTGGCAAAATTTTCTTAGCCTAGTTGGAGGACACCTTAAATTTTTGCCAGTTCCTTGTTAAAAACATAAGATGCCTGCCTTGCAGCAGAGGTAATCCTGAGCATTTGCTATTCCATTGCAGCTTCCTTTCTTGATTGTCCTTCTGGAGCTCCCTCTTGCAACCCTAATCTATTTTTTTTGTGAAGGCAGCCTGTCTGGGTCGACAATTTTCCTGCCTTCACAGTTGGCCACATCGCTCATTCAGTGAGGTCTCATATAATGAGGATGTAAAAACGTCCAACAAGATTCTTAGTGTATTTGGAGGAATGCTTATCGAGTAGTACGAACCTGTGGGGGCATCTAGGAAAACAAAACGCCCTTCTGTTTTCCGAAATGCCCCATATCATTTAATTGTTTGTTCTCCCTTGATACCCACTGGGTATCACAGAATTTTTTGAAAAGATTCTAAAAAAGTCATCTCAAGAAGTGGTGATGGATCCACAGATCTGTGAAGCTTTGTCTCAAGATCTCGGAAGCTTTTCACGATAGTTCAAAGGTGGCCCCCCTTGTACTACACTATGATCTCTTAGACTCTTCACAAATTTGTCGACTACTCTGTTAAGAATCTTTACCATGGCTAGTGATCACGAAGCGGCACAGCAGCTTCACCTGCCATACATAAGAAACTGGGCCCACGGAGATTGACTATATATATGAAGTATGGTATTCACAATGATGTAACAGGGTTGGACCAAGTTAACAATTTGTCGTTCTGGTCTTGTCTCATAGGTGCTTACAAATCCTTTCTCGTAGACGTTTGTTTGTATCAAAATCAGGCTTTAATATAGAAGTCGCGGATGGATCGATGTAGCAAGAGTTGGCCCACTTCCGGATTGCTCTGGTGCCCTCTTCCGGTGGCTACTGATTCAGAGCTACACAAGAAAGATTTTTTTCCTTTTCGATACTAGTTTTGTGGCCCGGTTTGGTTTGTGGAACAAATTGGTCTGAAGTGGTTTTTCTTAAGAAGCGTTTTCAGTATGCGGATCTTCGTTAAAACCCCGACGGGCAATATTACCATCACGCTTGAGGTGGAGAGCTCTGACACCATCGCCAATGTCGAGGCTAAGATCAACGATTTAGGGTTGTGGATCTTGCTTAATCCTAATCTGCAGGCTTTGTTTTTCGACGACGTGCGGTTGGAGGATGGGCGGGCTCTGGTGGACTACAAATATCCGAAATGAGTCGACTCTGCACCTGCGGGATGCCTTGGTTCAAATACGTCTACTTCAAAATTGCCGTAATGAAACTTGCGGCTAAGCACATTTCTTGAGTACTTTTTCATGCTTCTATTTATTAAATTTTTTTCAAAAGGAGCCATTTGATTGGCCCATCACCAATATTCTAGATTGGACATTCTCATTATAAGCTGGCTGTGCAAATATAGAGCAAACACTAAACAATAGCAACAAGTTAAATATGGCATTGGGCTTGACACATTTGTTGTACAATGCTCAACATTATTATACCGCACAATGATTAACATTATAAATATCTTTCTTATACAATGGTTTCAAAGAAAACACATAGGATGATTTTAACTTCAACCCAAAGGTCTAGAGTTCAATCTTTTAAAAAAAAAAATTTATCAACAAATGAAATGGATGAAAAAATATATAAAACATATAAATAATTTTTAAAAGTTAGTTGCACTTAGGAAGAAATTTTGCTAGGGAAAATAAAATTAAGTGTTAGTTTTAAGTAAGTTGCCTTACAGAACAATGTTACTATCCCATGGAGCAAAATGAAGTTCTTAGTGAGTGAAAATGTTCTTAAGGAACAAATAAAACTCCAAAAAACAACTTGCACAAGGAATAAAAAAAGTTTATCGAAGAAAAACATAACTTCATTGGGAAACAATGAGTTTTTCTTATGGAAAGGCTAAAATTCCTTGGGGAGTAAGGCATCTTCCTCATGTATCAATGAATTTTCCTCGAAAAAGGGCCCAAGTTCCCTAGGGAAACATATGTTTTAAATCATTTTACAATCACAAACATTTCATGTTCATTTTTATATAGGCTTGTGACCTATCATTGGAAAGGTCTAAAAAAGAGTTACAACTTTGTGGTTTAAAGCACTTCAATCTAAATTCATTTGAAAATGTTATGATCACACAAAGTTTTAAATGCATTTGTTCCTTGGGGAACCCTTGGGCAACTTAAGACCATTTCTCCCTAGGGGGCATGGTTGTTCCCTAAAGCAATTTAAACCTTTATTCCACCAGGCACATGGTTAACCTTGGGAATAACATGTGTCCAGGGAGCAAAAGCTTAATTTGTTATAAAAAGCAACCATGTTCCTTGAAAACAAATGTGTTAAAAACTTTGTGTGATTGTAACTTTTTATGCAAATTGTAATTGAAGTGCTCTTGATTACAAAGTTGTAGTTTTCCTTGAGACCTTTCCAATGATAGGTCATAAGCCCATATAAAATGAACATAAGATAATTGTGATTACAAAATGATTCGGAACATATCTTTCCCGGGCAATCTAAACCTATTATTTTTGTGGGGAACAATCATGTACCCAAGGAGAAGGAGTTTAACTTGCCATGGGGAACAAGTTAAACCCCTTTCTCTCCCCAAAACATGGTTGTTTCCTGGAGCATTTTAAACCTTTACTTCTTCGGAACATGGTTGTTCCTTGGGGAACAATTTATGCCAAGGAGCAATTTAAGCCCCTTTCTCCCTCGAGAACATAGTTGTTCCCTTGGGCATCTCAAACCCTTGTTTCTTCAAGAACATGGTTGTTCTCTTGGGAGCAACTTAAGCCCCTTTATCCCTTGGGAACATGATTTTTCTCTAGGGCAATGTAAGCCTTTGTTCTTTTGAGAACATGGTTCTCTTTGAAGAAATTATTCTTGGGTAAAAACATAGTCAAAGGAGTTACCCAAATGAGTGGACACTTTTTAAAACTACATTTTTGTATGTTTGAAAAATCACAAGAGAGCCATAATAGTTTGGATTCTCATAATTTTTTTAGAATATTTTTCATTAATTGCAAAGTTTATATGTTCAAAACTTGACATATATCAAAAATGTTTTTGCATGTTCAAAGCATTTAAACCTTAAGAGTGGACAATTCTTATTTTTTTCAAATATATTTGTTTTTTACCAAATGTGCACCATTCTTTTTGAAAATTGAAAAGGATTTTAACATTGATGATTATAAGGCCAAAAGGACTTGAACTAATGAAAATTGTTTATATAACCAATTTGGTTCAAACGTGCTTTTGACCTTGAAAATTATGGATTTTGAAAATGCGGCCTTAACAAAAATTGTTCATATTTATGTGATAGAGGGCACGAATGCATAATATATATGATATAAAATGAATTTTTAGTCAAAATGTATTTATATCTAACATGTAGTGTTAAATTAGATGTCCAAAATATAAATTTTAAGTTATGAACCAATGCAGAAACAATACATGTCATGTGCAATGCTTAGAAAAGGACTTTTACCTTGGCACCCCTAGCTCCTTTAACCGTGTTTTCACCCTCTTAGGCAACTAACTTAAATTTTTTTTCCCAAAAGTAATGTATTATTATCCATTTTGTTTGTGAATGAAAATTTTTTTTAAAAATAATTCGAACCCATGACCTTTGGGCTATAAGGGGGGATTCTAACCATTGGTTTTCTTCCTTTGAAAATAATATTTAAAAAATTTAAGCATTAATTGTTGTGTAGATATAATTAAAAAATATCTTTTTTTTTTCCCCTATTGGGCAGTGTATTATATTGTAATATAATTGTGTCAAACTTGGTGGTGCATTTAATTTGTTGCCATTGTTTAGTGGTATAGGGAACAAACAACAAAAATGTTCAAAATGGGAACTTTTACAATGCATAAAATTTAGTTGTTTATGTGTAAATTGTTAAGCCCACAATTTCTAGAAGTATATTGTAGTACATCCTCCCCCCAAACAAATGATTTACAAGCATAATCTTGTCACTTCCCCTTAAGGGCAATGTTCAAAATTAAGCCCAAAAATCAACAAGTTTTTTTTGTGTAAAGGAGACATTGTTGTCAATGCTTCCCCTTTAGTAAAAAAATGTTGAAGCAAAAGGCATTGACAACAATGCCTCCCTTCCATAAAAATTGATGTCATTATTATAAGGATGCTCATATGCATTCAAATGACGTTATAACAAATCTCCCCCATCCACCCTAGGGATATTACATTTAATCTCTCTTGCCTCTAGAAAAATTATGAACATTTTTTAGGGGTGAGAAATTGTGGTCAAAAAAGTTCCTCAAATTACTCTACAACTTTTAGTAGAGGTTTTTATGTGTAGGATAAGGCCCCAAGAATGGAACAAGGGCTCCTTATAAAGTGGGAGCCAAGTTCAAGGCCTAAATTTGGAAATTATGTAACTCCAAAGGCCTTACTTGGCATAAAAACCAAAGTTGTCATTTTTAGGTCCACATTACACCAAAAACTAAGGCTTTACATTGGCTTGGACCAAAAAACATTAGGGCATTAAACTTTGTAATTAAGCACAAACACATAATGCAACATGGCACTCAACTACATTATCAAATAATGGTTAGGTTCAAGGTTTTTTTATTTCAATTTGTGACGTAACTAAAGTGGCAACCATCCATAAGGTGATTTAGCCAAATTTGGATACATATTAGAGATAAAAATGAAAAAAAACCAAAATCGTTCTACATTCTTGGCTACTTGTTGGAACTCATCATAAAAATTTGACAATTTGAATTTTTTTTGCTTTGAAATCATGTGAATTTGGGCCCTTTTCTCCATGAAAATCCCTTCTAAAATGGAACACACTAGCTAAGTTACATGGTGAAAAACAACCCACCAAAAGAGGCACTAAAGCAACCACCAAAGCTAAGTAGTCCAACACCACCTATGCAAACACCCACCAGTGGAGCCACTAGAGTAACCACAACGCCACCTATTCAACACCCACTTTTGTTGTTGTATTTCATAGTTGTTGAACTAATTCAACATGCCCCCTTAACAAAGGGAGACCAAGAGTGGATGTAGAACCATAATGTGATTCATGTGGACTTGGTTAAACATTGTAGTGGGAGGGAAATGATGATTGAATTATAGGTCTGTATCACTCATTTACAATCGAGGTTAAAGTTTGACCAAGGAGGTGGTGAGGAAATTGAGTTGCATTTGAAGATGAAATTTCCCTAACCCTAAAAATAGATCCTTTTTCATCTATGATGGAATAGGTTTTTCTTGTTAGAAATCTTAAGAAGTGAACAAATTTGAAGTTCATGGTTTCAAAACTAACCTAATCATAGTAAAATTAATAATAGTGGCCTTAGGAGTCAAGACTTATCTATCATACTTGCTATTGATATTTGATATTTTCCCTTTAGATAATATTCAAGGAAATGTGGTTTGTTAGCCCCAATTTGAATATTTCAAATTGCTGTGATGCAAAAAACTATGAACTTCCATTGTAAAAGGAGCCTATGTAGGGACGTTGACTACAACCAACTTTAGCTTGTCATTTATGCAATTCTACAATGTAAAATAGGCATGATATTCAAAAGTTGTCTCTTGCCTTGGATTTCTAACATTTGCATTGTAGTTTTGTTTAGTCATACGATAGAGTTCCAAATGTTATTAGATATGTTATAGTGTTACTCCCTTTGATGTATCCTTGATACTGATGGGGTATGGAATTTCACGTGGACATTCACCATAGTCACTAAAAGTGAGGTTGCAAAGTTCGTGGAACTAGGCACCTGCTCCTCATGCTTTGTGAAGACAATAAGCTACCTAGGTTGTTAGGGTTGATGCTTGTCACTAGGGTTATTAATAGAAAAAAAAAATGCCTATATAAATTAAGGGCTCGCAAAAAAGTTCAATTTGGCAAATAATATTTATCTATATATTAACATAATGTTTGTTTTATTTTATGATCACACCTTAACCCTCCCAAATTGTGGGCCCTTGTTACACTTTTGGTAGTGAGAAAGCCCTTGACAAGGTGGTGTGCACATTTGTTATTTTGTAATTTTTGATCCAACAAAAAAAGTTATTGCATTTAGAGTGATTTTTTTCATGAGAAATTAGCTATTATTTACAAAAAAAAAAAATCACAAATGGTTTTTCTGGAAAATCATGTCTTACAGTTTTGAAAAGACATTTGGCTTGGAATATGTTTTATCCTATCATTATGAGTTTTTTTTGGGGGTGAAAATTTGCCAAAAAATTAAAATTAAAATTAAAAAATGAAGTGAATTTGGAAGGTTTCCATCACCAAAAGTGAGAAAAAAAAAATGGAAATTGGCAAATTCCTACATTTGGTTTTGAGTGTGTAGCCACAAATATAGAAGGTTGATTAAAAAGTTTGTATTTCATATTTGGTTTATAGTTAAATGCTGAATCTTCCTAAGGATGATTGCTATTTTTTTTTACATATTCTTATGTATGATCATCACTTGGGCAACATTAAAAATTTCTTGAAAAATAACATTGATCATCAAGATTTTCACAAATGGGTTATTCGGAGGCTCAAATCCTTTTGAGCCTTGAATTTGTTTTTGGAAAGTTGTATACCTTAAAGCTTTGAAAATGATTGCATTTGAACCAACAACACAAAGACCCACAACTAGTAGGAGATGGAAATAACAATGAAATTTCCATCACATTGATGGAGTTATAATAGAATGGTGGTTTTCACTAGTATAAATCCCTTGATTTACAACTAGTGTTTACGACTAATTTTTAGTCGAAAGCGACATTTTACAACTATTTTGCTGTTAGTCGCCTAAAACAAGTTGCAAACGACAAATAGTCGCAAACAACAATTACATCAGCATGACGTCATCAAATGGTGGATGGAGCCTAAATGTAATATATACGGTTTCATCCGATGGGGCCAGTATATACATTATGTATACAAGGCATCATTTTGTATATA
>Ga0116231_10007180_pt1 | contig 20643 bp, 20 predicted proteins | sample S1TSphgellanicum_2_FD_89695 | JGI IMG/M metagenome (GOLD analysis project Ga0116231, IMG submission 89695) | Host-associated microbial communities from peat moss isolated from Minnesota, USA - S1T2_Fd - Sphagnum magellanicum MG | ecosystem: Host-associated > Plants > Peat moss > Unclassified...
AATACATTGTAATTAGAAAAGTCAGAAGAAATATAGCAAAACAAAATACCAAAAAAGGAAATGGTAGAAAAAAAGAAATAAAGTGAAACAGCCGCAGGTCTTTTGTTGTAAGTTAATACAACAAAAATACCCAATACTAAGAAATAGTGGCCCAATTCATTATACATTTCGGTCAATAGTGCAGTGCGAACTATTCTTCAGCCTTTTACTAAGGCTTACAAAGAAAGTATCAGCACAGAATTTGGACATGTTCTGATCATTGTGGTCAAAAGCTTACATTTTTGCATTTGGAATCTCACATATGTGATACTTATTATTAGGGTTTCAGGAACATGTAAAATCAGCATTTGGTCCTTATTGCAGGCAATGCTTCCTGTATATTGCGGGCAATAATATGGACTCAATGCTGATTTTATTTCTTCCATATGTCCCATGACTGCCCTGAACCCAGCCTTGCATATGTCCCATGACTGCTGTGCGCAGACAACTATGATGCAACAAGGCATCACAAACACGCTGGCCCTGCCAATAAGATGTTGTACATCGACCTACTGTGTCCACACTCTGAACACCAAAAAAAATCCGTTCCAATCTAAACAGTCTAAACAGTTTCACCAAAGAAACCAGTTCACCTAATGTGAAACTAGTTCTAATAAGGTAAAACTTCCAAAAGTAGGATCCAATGCAATAGTCCCTGGGGCCCAATAAATTCAGTGAAATTATCCCAAGGCTGTATGTGCTCATTGCTATTAACCCCACTCAACCATGGGAGAACAGACAAGTGACGGCGGTTACAACTAAGGAAATTCACCTCAAATTCTAGCCCTAATCTTAGCATTGTCATAGCCATGTCCAGAAGCATACCCTTGGAATAGAGACTTCTGTCTGCCATGATCTATTCCACGGGAGGGCTGAAAGTGTGGCTACAATAAGACAGACCATGGAGCCTTTCAAAAAGGAGGGCGGCTCCAAAAGAATTCTGAACGGAGCCATTTTTGGCTTATCAGGTATCTAGGAGTTAAATGTAGTGTAACAAGAGCTGGGTTACCTATTGTGATTCATATTAATTACTTCACGGGTGTGTTCACACTTTTTGAAGGGGCCATATTGATTGGCCCATCACCAATTGTTTTGGAACATTGGGCAATCCCCAATAGAATAACCTCTTTGGACTGCCAGTTGCAAAATAGAAACAAATGTGCTGCTCCCTATGGCTTACCTTTTCCGTTTTATATACTTGAGAGTTGAACTTTGGGCAAAGCATATGGGATAAAAGTGAGGTTATATTGGGAACAACTTGGGGAACCTTATGGGAATACATAAGGAACATGACAGGACAAAGGGAAAAAGCAAAAAATTCCTCCCCCACCCTCTCCTTCCCAAAAAGAAAAGAACTGGACCCCTCTTGTGTCCATGCTGAGCCTTTCATTGGCTGCATGGAACTTTTATTTCCAAAACTGTTTGTCACCATTTTTGGCCTGGGCTAATGGCATGGCAACACCCTCAGAAAAAGAAAAACAAGGGGTGTGTCACACTGTGGCCTTGCCATTTACATTAAAAAGTATGTTAAGGCAAAAGAAGAATTATGGAAACTCAAATATTTCACCATAATCTTCAAAAAATCCTCTAAAAGAAACCAAAACCCTTCAAGATATTATAACTCCATACCTAATCTCAAGTTTCAACACAAGCCAAAATATCATTTTTCAGAAATCCTCATATAAAAATAGACCTATTATTACCTAGGGGCCAAAATCCCTTAAGCTATTAGACTCTATAATGAATCTAAAAACAATATCCTTGCCTTGGTAGTCAAGGCCAACAAAAAAATTCCTCTTCACACTACTCCTCAAAAAGGAAAAAACCTGGATCCCTTGTTAGTGCATGCTGAACCTTTTCGTTGGCTGCTGCACGCAACTTTTGTTTCCAAAAGTGTTTGCCACCATTTTTGGCCTGGGCTAATACCGCCTTCCAAGAGCTAGGTACCTATCTTGCTTCACCCCTCCTATTGACCTCTCCTATTCATTAGATGAGGCGCCTCCAAAGTTTTTTTTTTTTTTTTTTTTTTTTAATGAGCCAATTTTATTGGCCCATCACTCCAAAAGATTGATACTATGGGCTCCCCAAAGTAGAAGGTTCTATTTTGAAGTATAGAGCTCCACCCCTTTGGCCCACCTATGTAGGTGAAAGGAGCACAACATTTGTCAATGCATATGGGATAAAAGTGCTTTGACCTGCCTCCCCACCCACAAGAAAAAAGGGGGGGCCATTCATTTCATGACATGACTTCTCATTGGTTGCATGGAAATTATATTCCTAAAATTGGCTGCCACTCTTTTTGGCCTCAACTGATAGCCCTTCCTAATAACACCCTACCTATTCATACTGACGCTTGTGACACGTTATCTATCCCCCATCGAGCTTTGTTCAGCATTTGCTTTGGTTCACAATGCCCCACCATTGGGCGCATGTGATCACACATGCAAGCCCCTTTCATCGCCGTCTGTAGAACATCTCATCTCTATAGAATGCTATCATTGTTGACCACCTTGGAACATTGTCGCCATCAAGTGCAATTTTACCTGCTTTGATGCCTGCACGAACATTAAATCTTCAAACGACTAGGGAATTTGAGCATTGTGTCAAAATTGAAGGAGTTGGAAATCTAATTTGAAATGCATCTAACCTTAGGAGATTTGGGATAAGGTTCTTGGTGTATATCCACAACCAAACGTTTGAAAGTGGAGTAAACCCAACATGTACCCTAAAACCAGCTTCTTTTTTTGTAATTGAAACTCCACTGTTCTTTTGAAATCCCATGTTTTGCTTCAAAACCCATATGTAAAACTTGTTCCTCTTACCCAACATTTTGTTTCCAAAAACCAATGTGCATTAGAGTTGCAAACCAAGATTTCTTGCAAACTCACAAGAAATGCATCAAAACTTGCTTTGTTGATGAAAATCCAAGGCAGTAACTTGTTTTCTTTACGTGTATTTTGTTGTAGAATTCTTAATATTTTCCAATTCCATCCCAAAAAATCAAATTAGCAAGCTTCCCTTTCACTTTTGCTATAACACATCATCTCCAAGGTTTAGGGTTTGCTAACCTTGCTTTGTTTATCATAATCCAATGGAACCTCAATGTTCTTTCCATAATCCTTGCTTGAAGACTCTACTCAAGTTTCCAACCTAGAATTTTAGTTTTGCTTATTTTTATTTTGTAAAAATTGAATACAATTGTGTTTTCATTGTTATTATACTAAAGCATTTAAGTTCCTTGCTTTGGTGGAACAAAATTTGTTGCAAAACTTATTATTCCTTGAATTCCATTATATTTGGTCATCTAAGGGGTTTAAGGTTTACTATCTTGACTTTGTTGTTCAAAATGTAATTAGATATGGAATTCACTAATGTAATTTTACATTAAAATGTTAATTTTGTTTAGTGTTCTTCATTGAAGCTTCCAAATCATTGTAACAAATTATTTTTTCTAGGGTTTACGATTTCTTTTGTGCAATGTTAAAAGAAAATATTACAAGGTGGTTGTGGGTGATGTAAGAATCTTGAAGATCTTGCAAAATGAACCTTTTGATGCTTCAAAGGAAAGGGATTTAATTGAAGCATTGAAGGAGAAAATGCAATCACCTCCTCTTGGACCATTCCAAAAGGATCATCACAAGGTGGTTGCAAGCTAAGGTGGCTCATTTTCGATGGATGCTCCACTCCCTAAAAGTCCAAACAATATTGTTAAAATGGTATTCTATTTTAATATCATTAATTTAGTGGGGAATTATATGGTGGTTAATAGTTAAAATTTTCATATGAAAAATTATCAATATAAACAATTATTTAATGTACATGTTAAGAAAATAAAAATTGAAATCCATTCAAAAATGATTATGATTTGGAACTATGAAAATATGGTTCATTTTAGGCCATTCAAAAGTCCATAACTTTTTTTGGTTAAATTTTTCTAACAAAGTTTTGGCACATGTGTTATTTTTGTTTTAACATATCATATATTGAGTCCTTATAATATATCCCAAATAAAATTCATACACAAATTTATCTGCATGTATATAGAAGCACAAACAGTAAACCAGTCCATGTTTTTCAACTTCAAAAGTTCATTACTATATATTTGGTGTATATATTGCATTTTTTTATAGATGTATATTTCTTCAAGTTGACAATCTAAATCTAGTCACAAATTTGGAAAATTATTATTTGTATGCCATGTGAATAGCATGTAAATGCATGTCACTTTACAAAAAAAAAAACTACAACACAAAAAGCAAACCACCTTACCTTGCAACCACCCCACATGGTTGCTTCATGTTACACTAGGCACGATTTTTATAACTAGATTGAAATTGCAGTCATTCCATGGGATTGACTTGAGCATTTTGTGCAAGGGGAACAAAACAATCCAAAATTTCATTGCAAATTTACAAGGACAAAGGAACATAAGCTTTGTAATCCCCCAAACACATTGACACACCCAAAGAGCCAACTTTACATCACTTATTTTTTAGGCGAGGAAACAAATAGTAAAACATTTGATTTATGACTTAAATTTCCATAGTGTATTATTTTGATTTTACAATTTTGGCAATGTTGATTGTCACATTGTATTGTAATTTTTCCAATGTCCCTTTTATTTTTGAATCCAATGTCATTTGCAATGTTTTTGTGTTATTCCTTGATTCTAAAATATTGTGAAAGTTTGCTACTAAACATCCTTTCATTATATATAAATATAACCCATGTTCAAACTTTGAATTCATTAGTTCTCCCATTGTATTGTGACCATTCCAATCTCATTTTTTAAATTAACTGAATATTATGTGGATGATTTTCCTATTCAAGGTTCAATGTGAATCTGGAGCTCACATCCTATGTCAATGTGTTGCATGTTCTCTTGTAATTTTGGACTCGAATTCTACACCAATGTATTCATGGAGGCCATGTAGAAACTACTCATCCACACAATAGAAGCAAAAGCATCACTAAGTGAATGAAACAACCAATAAGAAGAAGGGGGAAATGGCTTGGGTGGAATTCTTGAAATCTAGCAAACAATCACAATGAAAGACTCATATTTCAAAGACAATGTTTAATATGTCCATTAAGCATGGTTGTCAAAAAGCTTTCATTGCAAAGCAACCATACTTGGACCAGAACCTTTGTTAGTTAATATACTTGAATGTGAAACACAAAAACAAGCATGATCAAGTATACCATGGGAAAGATGTTCTTGGATACCATCATGCTCTAGGTTCCCAACTATTAGATGGTATGAAGGCACACCTAATGGGGCTTCTAAGGCAAAGCTTGTCCCCAACTCAAGTAATGACTCATCACAAAACGCATGTTAGAAAGATGGCATTAAAAAATGAACTTGTGACTTCATACACCTTTGTTCTCGCATCTGATGTGAAGAATATGGCAAAAAAACGAGTTGATGAATTATGGTAGAAACACCACAAGGACCCCATTAGTAGTAGAATGTGGGTTTAAAATAATCATGATTCAATTTTTTATTATGTTCAACATTCCCCTTTGGACCTCAATTTACCTACCCAAGATGACACACCATTCACACTAGGGATTCAAACTTCACGGTAGTTGGAAATTATGCAAAAATTTGGGCATGGCAATTCAATATCTTTTTATGCAACATTTAGCATAAATCAAAGTAGGGTATGATGACCTTTTTTCTATTGTATGAGTTCCACAAAATTAATATGTTTCACAACATTGTAACAATGTTAGTTCCATGTTTTTTGTAGTACCCTTTGTACACCTTAATGGTGTTCAACAAATGGCAGGGATACTGTTTGCATTCATTGTCATTGGAAAAAGTTGAGAGAAAGACCTTGACCCAATTCTTTGAGCACTATCAAAACATGTGCCAAACAATTGGATGCCTAATGTTATCCTTGTTGATAATGTTCAAGCTAAAATCAATGAGTTGAGATTTGATTTCATAAAATTTACGTACAATTCCATGTATATTAATTGTGTATTATAGTGCATACTTTGTTATAAAACAATAGTTTGTGGCAGATGATACTTTGTTGCACAACATATTTTGCCACTAATAATTATTCTTCTATAGATCATTCATTTTTGTCATAGCATGGTTTATTTCATGTTGTATTGACATTCATAAACACTTTATTAAATTTTTGCAAAAAGTAATTTTTATAGTTGATGTGTAATTGTCATGCAACAATTTTGGCCAAGGGCCAAAGTTTTTTTAATGTTTGTGGCATGTGCACAAAGCATGGGCAAAAAATGTTGTAAAATATTTGCAAATTCAAAAGACCAAACAAAAGTATTATTTGTTATGGGGAAGATCATGTTTTCACAAGATTTTCCATTAGATCATGATTTTATTTTGTGGGCACAACTACAAATACATATAATGTAGCCAATTACCCCAATGCAAATTGATTCATTACATACCTTAAAGACCATTAGTTGCATAAGGTGGGAATGTGGTGTGTTGGCAATTGCAACATTCCACATGCAAGATAAGACACCAATGCGGCTATGGAATCATTCCATAACAACATGAAATAATATTTTATTCTTCTAGAAAATGATTTATTGGACGTAAAATGGATTGGTTGATTTTTCATCTTGTTGGTGATGTTTTTACTCATTACTTTTATGGTGTGTGGTGTAAGTTTTTTGGGTATGTGAGAAACAAAAAACAAGAAGGCATTGTTGCCTCATCTGTGTTAAAAGCTTGAAATATTCCAAATTCCAATGTCCTATTACATGTCATGATGGGGAGGACATTGTATTTGCCACATCCATCAACCACACACCCAAAGTATGGACCATTCACATTTTGTCATCTGAGTGGCCATAATGCATGATTGCCCACTTGCACAACAAGGAATTACAAGCAAATATGTCATGAAGGTATTAAAAATGTTACATTTAAACATTTTTTATGGTGCCATTGTTAGGGATGTAAGCACATTCCATGGAGTAAACAAGGGTCTTGCAGCAACTGGACACATGGTTTGTGATGACCTCCTTGATCAAGAAGCTAACATTCAAGAAAAAGATGAAGACATTGGTAGCTTGGAGATGATAACCATTACTACCTAGGTCAAAAATCTTCAACTGAGGAACCTTATTGACCAAGTATTTGATGCCATAAAATCCAATGCCATTGAAATTCCCATGCTGCAACTACATTTACTCTTAACACTTAAGGTGTTGAAAGGTAAAAACAATACGTGACAATTAGTGGATTGTTGGTTTTGAACACCTTGACTTTGTTTCCATCTACTCTTAATGATAACACACTTAAAAAGCATAGAGGAATCCTAGAACCCCACGTTCAAAAATAAAATCATATAAAGGACAAAACAATCAAACACATGCGCATTTAGATGCCAAGTAAATCCATTATAAAAAATGTTGTTTTGGATATGTATTTGTAGGTTATTAAGATCCTAGGTACCTAAATTGTTGTTATCATTTAAGGTGTTTATTTAGAACACATATATATGTGTTCAAAATAAAAGGCATATGTGTTTTCATTTAGAGGCACTCAAAACCATTGTTATAGTTTTTTAGTCTTATGCATCTTACAAAACATTATTTTGTGTCAACTTTATTTCAAATTTTTTTGGTTTGCTCCAAACACATCATTGTAGACATGTTGGTCTTTCAACCCTTGTATGCACACCCAATAAATGCATAACTAACATTCTTCAAACTGTTGCAACACATGTTGAGGTGATAACTATTATTGCATGCATGAATAAATGGGACCACCTCCTTTTATAAGGAATTATGAAATTATGAATTCTATAAAACAAGAATTGAACTAACAATTGAATAATTGCTGGCATTTCCAAAACAACCTAGATTACCAAGTAGGGAAACACTTATTATAATCCCATTTTCCCTTGGACTATAACCACATAATGCACACATCACTTGTGACTTTGCATATCTAGAAATATAAACATTTGTTATAATGTGACACAATACATATTACAATTTTTCCACCTATTAAAGTACATGGTCATAATGTTCATTAACATGTTCTAAACAATTCGAAAAAATAATAATGTCATAACCTTTAGTTCCAAACCATAAACACATCCAACTAATGGAAGTTATTGATACCAACACAAAAGACATTATAAACATGTCTACCTCAACAAAATAAGGGTGTGCAAAAAATACAATATTCTACCACTACAATCTACTTAGTATGATTATGTTGTTGTTCCTAAAAACCCATCTCAGTGTAGAAATTTGTAATCCCAAGTTATTGTTTTTGTTATTGATTAGCTGGCATAAAACACTGACTTCCTAGTTCTGCCACTTCTATAAAATTTTAAAATACTCACAAATTGTGTTGATGTTGATCCTCCACCATTGGTTACATATCCCAAGTTAACCACCCAATTTGTGTTTGCAAAATCTGAACTACGTAATGTCTCTAATATTGCATTCACTAAAATCGACCACATTTCAATTGCATCATCCCTTGAAAACCAAGTTGGTGTCACCTACAACTAGCAAAATATTACAATATTCAGGATGTAAATAATCTTGTACTCAATTGTTCCAAAATCTTAGAGGTGTGGGTAAGGGTAATTGCACCTTAATGTTAGTTGCATTTTTTCGATACATGTTTGGTCATGAATTTCATGACATAAAACCCACACTCCCTATCAAATAGTTGTTGTGGTCCATCAAGCCACACCCAACTATTCTTTGATATTGTTCACTTCCATCCAAGTGTCCCTAACAATTTACCTACGATAATAGCCCACATTTTTGCAAAAAAAATGGTGCACACTTGTAGATTGGAAGATGTTGGCACTCTTGAGAGGGTCATAATGCATAAAATGTGAATCCTCCACTGATGTCATTAACCTGCAAGAACAACCATTAATGTAAAGTAGAATATCTAGTTGTGGGATTTTTTTTCCCACACGTATAACCTTTAACATGTTTTGCACATGTAACATGATTACAACAAGAAATACAAATTACATGAATAATTCACATTTGAAATATGAATATCAATTGGAACTATAATATTTGAATCATGAACTCCATAAATTGGTTATCTAAACTGATTTGTGGGAGTTGTTTTGTTGACGTGTCTTTTGTAGCATACCCACAACTTACCACAACCAAATTTATATATTTGAATCTAATAGTTATAATTCACAAAGTGCAAGGGTTCATGAATAGTGGCTTTCTACAAATTGTTGTTTTGATAGTACTTACATATGTTTTCTAGGTAATGATGGATCTTTCATTTGAAGTCCATCATCTACTTGGTCTTTCCCATAATCTATCAGAATGGCAAGAAATGATGTGATTGCACTGGGATTATTATCATGAGTTGGGGCATGCAAGGAATTTGTTGGCTTAGATAAGTCCTTCTCTTGGGAAGAGATGTCTAACTAGTTGGGTATTAATTTGACAAGGTTGTGTGAAAACTAGCCTAGGTCACAACCCAAGAGAGAGGGAAGGTGTCCTATTGAAATTAGCATGGGTTGTTGATAAAGAAGTTCATTGAATGGGTGTTGCAAGGCTTGGATTGTTGTCATATGATTTTAAGTCAACGTCATTATCAGGTTTACGGTCTTGCCTAGGGCTATCATTGAAGGTTACCCTAATAAACAAATCCAACCCATAATATGGTGCAATTTTTTGTTATAGGTGTGTCGTGACGTATAGTGTTGTGGTGTACAGTGTCGTAAGGGTGTAAATCCATAATAAACTCTACTAAACAAAAAGACTAAAACTAGTCAAAGGTAGAAATTATTCAACCAAAAAGAGATGCACACACATATATATACAATGCACAAGAGGAGGCTAAGATGAAATTCTCATGTATAATTGAATTGCAAAGAAGGAATGAACATGTAGTGTATGTAGACGGTGGTTGTGCAATAACCACCATGAGCATCTAGAAATCCAATCTGATTATGGAGAAAACTCTTCCGACAAAGGAATTTTAGAAAAATTAAAAAGAGAAAGGAAGGGCTTGGCCTTTTATACAACCACCAACAAGCTGAAACCTTAAGCACCTAATAACGTACAGTCACCTAAGAACGTACACTTACCCTAAAAGCGTACATTTACCCTAAAAGGCATGATGGGCATGCCCATAATTGGCCATCATGTATGAGGCCATGTACGGGCATGACAGATGTGCTAACCATGGGAGGTCTAGTTTGAATGGATGGGTTGGTGCCCATCAACTTTTGCATTCTGAAATTTTGTTGATGTTTTGGTACCTCCTGCATAATATGGGGAAAGTTTGAATGGTCAAAGTGGGATGATTGAAACCTTGGGATCCAGACTTAAATTAAAGTATGTTTTGTCACATCACATAAACAATATTAATCATGTAAGTAAATTGCATGCACCTAAAGTTGTGTCATTGTTAATTAAAATTGTTGAAATATTGACCTCTATAGTTTTTTTAAGGGTTCAATTTTGCATTTATTTTGCCTGTCAAACAAAACACTATCATCTTGAGAGTTTAATTTTTTTGGAAAAACCCAACCAACATCCATTTTTTCCTTCACAAACAATGCTTCATTGACCACCCAATAAAAAAAGTTCACAAGTTGGGCGAACCCATCCTCAGGTTGTACCATTAATAATCATTTCAAGGAATGGTTAAGGAACCAAAAATAACCAAATCATTTTTCTGGGCCCTTTTCATTAAATGTTTTCATAATTATAAATTATTATTTTCCCAAGTTTATCAATTGCATGTTCTAATATATGACTTGAAATTTATTTGGGAGTTTAGAAAATTGAAAAAATTTCAAATTTTATATTCCTAATTAAAATGGCCCCTTAAAAAATTAACAACTTCAATTTTGGAAATTCATAACTAAATCATATTTAATAAATTAATTTCCAAATGAAAACCTAAAAATAAAATGACTTTCAAATTACCTTAGGAAAAAAATTCATAAATACGTTCCAAATTTGTGTTCTTGACCAAAAAGTTTAAGGAAAGAAAAAAATGTTACATTCCTGAAACGTTTTCTAAATGCAATGATTAAGAAGATCAAAATACACAATATTTTTGATATTATTGAAATTTCAAAATATATGGAACCTAATAAATGTATTCCAAAAAAGAAAATTATGAAAATGTTCATTTAAATGTTTCCTATGATTTTTCAAAGTTTCATGGGTCTAAAAAAACCAAAGTGTGACATTCTTAGTGGTACCACCCAAGGACAAGATTGCCCAGTTATAGAAAAATTAAACATTAATTTAAAAATGGAGCACTTCTAAACTCTAACCAACATTTGTTGGATTAAACCTATCAGTAATGCATTTGCTAATTTTATTGAAAAGATTTTAATTGTGCAAAATATATTGAAGGAATTGTTTGCATGAAAATGTACAAGTGGAAAGGTAGTGAATGAAGTATTTGGTCTATGATTGGCCTACAATCATGCCCAACATCAAAGTTGCACCACATGTTTTCCAACTCTTTTATCATTCCAATATTATATAAATCTAAAATTGTTCTATGAACAATCTTTGACATGTATCGTTATATCTTCTCAAAGACTAGATTTTGTAGCTATAAATCAAATCCAAGTTTAGCCCCAACAAATCTTGTTGACATTATGCAATATTTTCATTGCATTAACATAGTTTAGGAATCCATAAGAAACCATAATCAAATGAAAATATCCTTGGGTGGTACCACTAGGAACCACCTCAAGGAATCGTTAAGGAATGAAAAACAACCAAATCATTTTTTTGGGCCCTTAACTTTAAATGTTTTCACTTATATATATATAACTATATATATATCATGTTTATCAATTGCATGCACTAATATATGGCTTGAAGTTTATTTTGAAATTTTAAAATATATATTTTTAAAGTTTAAGTGGCACCTTCAAAAATTGATAGCCATAACTTTGAAAATTCATAATTAATTATACTTACTCAATTAATTTCCTATTAAAAACCAAAAAATAAATGACTTCTAAATCACCTTAGGAAAAAAATTCTCAAGAAAATTTCTAATCATGTTTCAAATTTTTGTTTTTGACCAAAAAGTTCAACAAAATGAACAAGTGTTACATTTTTGAAACTTTTTTAAAAATGCAATGATTAAAAACATCAAAATACACAATATTTTTGATATTATTGAAATTTCAAAATCTATGAAACCTAATAAATGTATTCATTAAAAAATATTTATGAAAATATTTATTTAAATGTTTCTTATGATTTTTCAAATTTTGATGGGTCTAGGAAAATCAAGGTGTGACATTCTTAATGGTACCACCCAAAGAAACTTACCCCCAGTCAAAAACATCTTGCACTATTATGGTTAGCTTCATAGAATGTTTTTGTACACAATTGAAATGTAGGATGTTGTGAAAAGTTAATCCTTTATTTGTATGAGCAAGTGGATGTAATCTCCCAAATGTTGATATGAAAAACAATTTGAATGCTTGGATATGTGCATGCATTTTATATCTAATGCTAGTTGTTATGATTCCTTTTCCATTTCAATATTGATGTTTTGCAGCTTTGTTTTCATGCGCTCCCATGGGCATTGAAGACCGGAATCCAAAGGATACTGCTTCAATAGGTGGTACAATGGTGACCAACCCCACTTTGACCTCTTTTCATTAACTTTAATGTGCTAGTCAAATTTTTGCAATTCATGTTGAAAATTAGCAAAAAAAAATTGGAGTAATTTTGCAACATTTTTTTTTTTTTGCATCATTTTTTTTGTTGCAATTTGTTTTTTAAATTGACAGCGAATGTCCATAGCCCTACAACATACACAAGCCATAATGATTCTTCAATGGGCTATTACATTTTGTCGAAATTTTTCATTTTTTCCACACATCATAGGTAGTGCACCTCTGCCATTAACCAATTTGTGGTAGATGATATAGCTCTTTCATCTTAAGTCTTATTTGTTATCATTGATTGTCACGTTTTAGCTGTGGGTCCTTTTGCATAGGGTCTTTACCTGATTTTTGTTGATTGTTTACTTTTTTTTTCTTTGGGTTGTGTTTACTTGTGTTTTTGTTTGCCTTGTACTTTTGAAGCATGGGTTCCCATCCTTGATTTTTATTTATAGGTTTTTTTTTTTTCTTTTTAGGAGGCGAGGGGTGAAAATTTTCCTTTTTTCTTTTTTGGAGGTGTTGCCATGCTGTTAGCGCAGGCCAATAATGGTGACAAACAATTTTGGAAATAAAAGTTCAATGCGGCCAATGAAAGGCTTAATGTGGACTTATGAAAGGTCTAGTTTTTTTCTTTTTGGGAAGGAGGTGGGGAGGAAATTTTGACTTGTTGTCCTTGTTCCCATCATGATCCCTATGTGTTCCCATGAAGTTCCAAAAAGGTTCCCAAGTTGTTCCCTAAAACGTCCCAGTAGCACCTCATTTTTATCCCATATGGTTTGCTCAAAGTTCAACTCTCATGTAGGTAGGCCATAGGGAGCACATTTGTTTCTACTTTGCAAGTGGTGGTCCAAAGAGGTGCTATTATTGAGGAAAGCGCAATGTTCCAACAAAATTGGTGATGCACCAATCAATATGGCCCCTTGAAAAAAAGGAAAAAAAAGTGTGAGCGCACCCATGAAGTAATTTAATATGAATCACAATAATAAGTAGGGTGTTCTTTGCAAGGGGTATTAGCCCAGGCCAAAGATGTTGATGAACTCTTTTGGGAAGAGAAATTTCATGCAGCCAACATGAAGGTCCAAATGTGCACGCAAGGTGCCTTGCTTTTTCTTTTTTTTCCCCAATTGGGCAGGGGAGGATTTTTTTTTCATTTTTTCCTAGTTCCCAATGTGTTTCCACTATGTGCCCTTCAAGTTCCCAATGGGTTCCCATCAGGTTTTCAATATGTTCCCCAAGTTCCCAATGTGTTCCCCAACATGTTCTCCATAGCACCTCACTTTTATCCTATATGTTTTGGCAAATGTTGTCCTCGTTTCACCTATATAGGTGGGCCAAAGGGGATGAACTCTACACTTCAAAATAGAACCCTTTATTTTGGGGAGCCTCCATAGTTTCATTTTTTTGGAGTGATGGGCCAATCAAATTGGCTCATTGCAAAAAATAAAAATAAATTGAACTTGGGAGGCACCTCATCTAATTAATAAGAGAGGTGATGTTATCTAACCAGCCGAAGTGGGTACCTTAGTTTATAATAAATACCCATGCTCTTAGGATAGCATTGGTGAATAGGTACCCCAGCTCTTGTTACCCAACATTTAACCACTATATGCTCAATAAGCCCAAAAATGGTTCTTTTCAAAACTCTTTTGGAGCCGCCCTCTTTTTTTAAGGTGCCATGCTTTTATTGCGGCCACTCCCATGGAATAGATCATGGCAGGCAGACTTTATTCCAGGAATGCTCTGGACATGTGCCCTTTAAATCATGGTGATCACAAGTTGACACTGCATGAACCGTCACACATAGGTAATGCGCACAAAGAATCAAACCCCAATTGAAGCATGGGCAACAGCGTCATCACAGTTTCATTGTAACAGAGTTATCCGTAAAGTAAGAAAAACACAGCACCACAACCCCGAGTTTGGTCATACACAGGGTGTGATTTTTCAAAAACCTGCTAAAAAGTACATTAGCATTCAATGGGGATGAAACTCAGGAAAACTATCAATTTTGGTGGTAAACAATTTTGGTGGTAAACTGAGTTTCATCCTGTCTTTCCTTTTTCTTCAGTGCCTCCACTGCTGCTACATATATTTTCACTGCTCCTAACTGTACAACTACTATAATTAGTCTCGACCATAGTGCATTAACTTTTTTGGATTGCAAAGTTGGGTGGCAGATCAAATGAGCAAGGTGTTCATATTTTTTATGTGGTTACTAGGCAAAATATATATCAACTACCAGAGTTGTTTATTCTTGTTTAGTTTATGATTTTTCTTATTTTGTTTTATTTATGTTGGCATTTTGTTTTTCTGCCCTGTCTAGATTGATAAGTCTTTTTGCCACATCAAAGATTTTGAACACATGCATTGGAATTTTGGTTCTTGGTTTAGATAAGGCTTGAGGTCTATTGGGTTTTGGGTCTAACATAGTTTTCAGTGCAAGTAGCAGCTTGAGCTACAATTGGTAGCACCCATCTGGGGGTTGGGGTTCAAGGCCCCCTCAAGCTCATTTTGATTGGTTTATTTTGGCAAATTAGTGGAATTTGGCATGTTGTGATTTCAGATTCAAGGTTCAACTATGACGCTATGCTCAAATTGGAAACTATGATGGTGTTGAAATCAATTGATAGTTGTGCTTTTGCTCTGCAGCTGATCCACCATTGTTATTGTGGTGGCTGTGTGTTATTTGTTGTAATGTGGAAATTTTAGGGGGTTTTTTGGTTCATTTGTAGTTTGATTGATGGGCTGTAAAATGTGCACATCTTTCTTTTCATCAATAACCTGCAACTCCTTCTTTAGGCATATGTCGCCAAATACACATCCTTTTGCAAGGCACATATCACCAAATATGCTTACTTGACAAGGCACATGTTGTCAACCCTTTTCATCACATTTAATAACATTGTAGCCACTCTGGCCACATTTGCAAAATACACGTTGCCATCTCACCCACTTTTCAATGAATTGTTTTTGCCAAATCAGCTCCACATGCTACAAATATTTAGCCAGCTATGCTAATTGAAGCCTTAGTTGTGTCGCCACTTTAGCTACCGTCTAGACTTGACAAAAGAAACGATGCTCAGGGGATTCAGCGTCCGCTAAGCAAGAGCGGAGGGTACATAACACAAGGTGCAGTCTGCCCAAACCTAACTCAAGATGCCAAATATTAACTCAAGTTTCACCCGTTTCTCACTGAACGTGACACATGCAAGCACAGCACATGTGAAGGAGTAACCGAGGGTGTGGGAATTTTATCCTGAGTAGCCAATGACAACGTGCCAGAACTGCACCAGTATCGACGGGCAGTCTACACATGGAAAACGGGCAGTCAGAAATTAATCCCGTGCATGAAGTTTTCCTCGCGACACTTGTCTAGCCAAGAAAGACGAAATCCCCCGCGCATCTGCTAAATCACGTCCGTGGCAGCTTTTATTTGCTGGCTATATGCATAGCCAAAAAGAGAGATTAAAAACTAAAAGTGTGTTGAAAATCAAGCATTTTTGGAAGATGTTCAATAGCCATAATTATTCAACACAACTTTAAGAAAATTTGCACGATTGCTATACATGGTTCAAGTAGGGTAGCCAAAAATATATAGAAGGATGTTTAAACACTTTTGCTTTTATAGATAGCTTGTAGCCAGATTTGGCTAAATTTTCCCATGGATGATCCAAAATCAAGTGTTTTTTCGGAGAAGTTCAATAGCCATAATAGTTCAACACAATTTTAATGAAATTTGCACGATTGCTATGGTTCAAGTAGGGCAGCCAAAAAATATAGAAGGATGTTTAAACACCTTTACTTCATATTTAACTTGTAGCCAGATTTGGCTAATTTTTTTCCCATGGATGATCACCATTTTGGCTACATTAAAAAAATTTAAATTATCACAGGAACCCATTTACACGAGCGCTAGTTGGGTCTTTGTGTTGTTTGTCTGTCCCTGAGAAATTTGCTCATCTTTTGGTCATTGGTTGCTGCAAATAGATTTTCTTGCAGTGATAGACCAGGAGGAGAGGTGTAAATTGAGCCAATTATGCTGCCTAATAAGGCAAACATAAGAAGAAATGTGGCAGGTAAGGCCCATTGGTGGGGGAGTTACCAGAATAGGGGGGCCACCTCAGGCAGCTGAGGACAGCCCCAAATTTTGGTAACAGCCCATCCGAGTGCCTTATTGTGCACAATGACCTGTCACCCACACAATGAAAAAGCAACGGCTTTACGAGATGTGCAAGAGCCATGCCAATACACTGGAAAATCTCTGACAGGTCATTACGTACTATGGAATGATCAAGTCCAGGCTGCCTGTTATGTTGGGTAAGGTGCACTTTTACAAAATGTGGGTGCAGTTCATTAGTCCCCATTTTGTGAACCATTGAATTCACTACATCCTTATTAGGTCCTGTTCACTGGGACCAGTGAATTCACTCAAAATCCAGTGAAATCACTTAGCATACAGAAAAGCATTCTGTTGTAGCGGTGCCAAGCAAGTCAATTTAGGGCCAGCTAAGCAACGCATCCAATGTAATGGGCAAGGATTGAGGCCATTCCATGATGTTAGGGTCTCAGGTGCCGCTTAGGTGGCAGATTCAACAATCCAAAAAGAAAACTTCTTGTTCATTAGAGATTTTGGTCACTGTTACAAGCGTATGTTCATTAATAGAAGATTATACATGTCATATGATGCAGTCAAGAGAATGACCTAATTTGCCACCTTGGACCTTAAAGTGCATTGCAGGAAGGTCTGCCATGCAACTTGAGAGTGATGTACTCTTGAAAGAATTGTAGCTGAGATGACTGAGTATCATCTCAGCTATACCTGAGATTTTGTTGTGGCATTTTATCAGGTCTGGGTTTTATATTTTCCTCATTTTCAATGCTTGTGTGTTTTTGTGCTAATTTACACTTGTCGGATACGAAAAGTCAAGCAAATTAAGTTCATTTTTATTTGCATGACTCTCTCCTCCTTTGTTTTTAGGGTGTGCAGATCATCATCATCAACAGAAAGGAAGCAGGTGCCAGCCAGTCAGCCATGGCAATCTCACAAGGCTGCAATTTCCACACTTGTTTCAGCAATGCTGATTTCTGTTCACAGATCAGGAACTAGATTATCTGTGAGGGGATTCTCAAATTTCAACTGGAATGAGGCATACAGGCCTGGAGAAGATACTGCAACTAGAAGGGGAGTGTATAGCATCTGTGCACATGGATCATTGGCAGCTTTGCATAGTTTTGACAAGAATCTACAGAGGAGGCCAATGCAGCCAAAAAATTGTACAGCAAATGGGGTTCCATTGGGATCTTGTAAGCAGCTCAGTCATGGTCCTGTGATCATTCCAAGCAAGTCAGTTTTCTTGTATCATATCCATCTTCTGAGCTTTACAACAGAACAACCGGATTTTATCGAAACTGGTACTTCTCAAGAGCCTCCTTCATCCGTGGTTTACTTGATGGACCATGCCAGGAGGCAAGACATGGTGATGATCTCATCTGTTATTCGACCTCAAATCAATCCTTCTAGGCCAGATGTGCAACCTTCTATCAACCTGAATCCAGAGCCAGATCTAACTCCTCCATTGTCAATCTCCCCCACACCACCCACAACAAACCCAGATGTGCAACCTGATGATGTGCCTCCCTCTGAAGTTCCAGCATCCATCCCAACAGAAGTCCCTACCATCAACCCAGTTCCCATTCCAGGATTTGACCCTTCTAGAGACCCGGATGTCATTCCTTACCCTCCTTGCCTTCTGAATCACCCATTCCTTCAATTCCAATTGAAATTCCTAGTCCCATGCCAGTCCAAGATCCACCATCTGAATACCCAAGTATGCTGGAGATCAGCCCAAGAATGCAGGTAGCTGAAGCTGCTGTGACTGAAGTTCCATGAGGTCCTCCCCTCTCACCACCCAAGGTAACTCTGAATGTGCCTCCTGGAATGCCCAAGCCCGCTTTGCCACCTCAAACAATACAAATCCTTCCTCCCGAAACTGCAACCTCAATTCCTCTTCTGCAAACACCAATTACTCCTCCAAATGCATCTACCCCAATTCCTCCTCCTGCAAAGCCACCTCCAGGCACACCTCCCCTTACACCCAAGGAGAAACCAGGACCTGTTCCTCCTCCTCCTCCTCCTCCTATTCCAGAAGGTCCATGACTACCAGGCCTTCACCCCCTCCTTTCCCAGGGTCTCCATTTCCACCAACACCTTCACCACCACCTTCACCACCCATTCCTGGACCAGGGTTACCTTCACCCCCTCCATTCCCCGGTACTGTGCCTTTTCTGTAGGATGTGATTGAACTGAGCTCTTAGACATGGAGTTTGATTTTTATTTATTTTTTAAATTAAGAACAATTTTTCAAGGCTATTGCTTACATTAGGGATAGACAGTACTCTAGTGGGTGGAAATTATTCAGTCTTTCTTGTTTGTGATTTTGGTCTGGCTTTTTGTGGCAGAGTTTTGAAGTTGTAAATATTTGTATAGGTAACAATTTTTCTTTTTAGGTTTGGATTTGCTTGAAGAAATAGCAAATAAATGTATATGCCCTCTTCAGGTCTCTACAAGTAGGTTGATGCAGTGCTTCTTTTTTTGGCAAATTTTTGCATTGTGAAAACAATTTTTTTTGCAATTAGCCTAGTAGGTTCAATAATTTGATGCCGAATATTTAACAAATATTCTCCCAAGAATTCAGTATAATCATTAAGAAATTATTAAGGTGTACTTTTTATTTATTAAGTACACCTTAATAATTTCTTAAAATTCCTGAAAGTTTTTACTCATAAGCAACCAACCTACCTTCCACTAAAGTAGTTCACAATGTTATGGACTAAGTAACTGGTGAGAGTGTGGAGGCTTTTGTGAATATCATTATACCTTTCCAGCTTCGGCAAAAATTATATTATTTTTTAAAATGTTGAAATTTTAGAAAATTAAAGTCCCTTCCTGCTGAATTTTTTAAAAACTATTGTTTAATGAAGTCGAAATTTGTTTATTGGTGCTTTTTATGGGCTTATAGTGCAGTCCTGAGGAGAATTGCATTGTTCTGTCGCAAGGTTTTTTTAAAAATTCTCTTTTTGACTTTGTCCATGCAATAAATGTAAAAAATAAACCCTGCTTTGCATTTCAGTGTTTGATATGCCAACAGTTAGTGCAATATTTCCTGCAAGGGAGGTTTTGGAATCAAAACTTGTGCTATGATACAAAATGTTTGTGCAAAACATTGGTGATGAAGAACATGCGAATATTTTTTAATTTAAATGAAATTTTGTTGTAATTCAAAAAAGTATTTTTATTTGCACCAAAATTAATTTTTCAAAATAAAATAATTATTCGACAGTGAGATGCTAACCTGAAAGGATTCTATTGTAGTCTAAAAACCAGCCCTTGTGAGAATTGAGGTGTTCTTTTTTCCATTATTCAGAGAGTGCTTACAAAATCTTCATCCAACAGCAATGGTTACAAAATCATTGAGCCAATGAGAGCCCAGGGTAGTACCTTGTAACTAGTAGGTTGCTATTGAAATGGATGTAGAAAGTTAAGGGTTCTAACTTGCAACCAGACAACCAATCAGAGTGTGGGGATGCTCACTAGGGATGGTTATGCTTATTCATTATTTTTATTTGGATAACCAAACCACTTTCTCAAGACTTAGAAGAAACCCCGAGAGGGGAGGGAGGCAGCAGCCCCATCAAACATTAAAGAAATACAAGGGGGGCAAGAAGCACCACACGATGGTGACACATTCAACCCCAAAGATGCCTAAGTGGCACCATTCCGCCTTAAAGGCTTGATCAATCCTATCTTGAATACTAGGTCCCGGGAGGACCGAAGGGAATTAATGGCCTTCCAAGTGGCCATTCCAACCTCAACGGTAGCAACCCAGGCTTGTTGAAGGATTTTCCTAGAGGAATACTGGTTATCAAAATGCTTCCGACATCTCTCTGTCCAAAG
>Ga0116231_10007181_pt1 | contig 20642 bp, 9 predicted proteins | sample S1TSphgellanicum_2_FD_89695 | JGI IMG/M metagenome (GOLD analysis project Ga0116231, IMG submission 89695) | Host-associated microbial communities from peat moss isolated from Minnesota, USA - S1T2_Fd - Sphagnum magellanicum MG | ecosystem: Host-associated > Plants > Peat moss > Unclassified...
ATGATTTGATGGTTTTTACACAAATATCAAAATATCAAAAATGCATTTTTAATGTATTTTTAATCATCCAAAATTAGGTAATAACAAAACTCCATTCATTCTTACAAGTTTTGGTGAATAATAACAATTTATGGTCGTGTGATGCTAACATGGCATGCCACATGGTAATGAGGTTGACTAATAATCGTAACACCTCATAACTTGTGACACTAAACATCATGATTCATGTCATTGATTTGATGAATTAATTTCATGTATTAGTTCAATGAAAATATTGTTGTCCTTTATGATTAATAATGACCTGGTCTTCCATGTGATGATAACATGGCATGCCATTTGGCAACAAGGTGTCACAAATTCTCATGGCAATCCATGATTTTTTGTGACACCATAAGTTTTTGTGTGTCTTGAATTTATGGCACCAATATTTGTCATGGCATGCCATATTTTTTTGTGTGCCATGAGGTTTTTGAAGTCATGAATTCACATGCATGTGTATTAAACAATCTATTGTTAATTATAATCATGACTATAATATTAATTGTCATTTTGAAAAATGTGACACATAAGTCCTTCACTTTCTAGCTACTTAACACACTAACTTAAGTTAACATACCTATTAAATTAACCTATTAAGGCTATTTAGTAAAAACCTATTTCATATTATAACCTTGTAAGTTACTTAACTAGACATAATAAATTTATTACATCTAGTATGCTTAACCATACTTAGAATAGGTTACCCTACTAATTTGTTAACCTAGGTAGGTTTGCCTAGGTTCCTAACTTTAGATATTTTGCCAAGTCAACCTAGGTAGCTTCATTATAAGATATTTTATCAAGTTTGTAACCACCTCAAGTTTGTGCAACTAGATGTGACTATGATCCAATTAGATGCGATTAGATGCGATTATGATACGACTATATGTGACATAATTATCCTAGGTTTTTTTTAAAAACTTTTATTACCTAAGTTAACCTAGGCTAGGTTAATAAGTAGTATAGGTTGATAAATTAGTTCATTTAAAATAAACCTAGGGAGGTCTAAGTTTAAGTTAAGTTGGTAGGTAGTAGGTAGGGTTGACCTAGGTCAACCTAGGGTGGCTAAGGTTAATTCAAGGGTCAGAATTTTGAATTTTATAAATTTGTGTTAAATATAATTAGTATAAAAAAATGTGGGAGTGTAATGGATGAGGACTTGAACCCCAAAGTGAAGGTGAAGGGTTTAAGTCCTCACTTTTGCAACCTATGATGCCTAGGCCACTTGGCTTAGGTTAGGTAGTTTAGTCTAAGCTTCTTGGGCTAGGAATTTGACATTTGTTTTTAATCTAGGCCACTTAGCCTAGGTTGCTTAACATAGGTAGCTAGCCTAGCTAGGTTAAGTTATGTTGACTTTTGGTTAGATGAGCTAGGTTAGGTTGCTTAGCCTAACTAGGTTATGCAAGGTTGACTTTTGGCTATGCTAACTACATGGCTAAATTAAATTGACTTTTGGTCATGTGCAATGACTCATAATGTATTTATAGATTTTGACACATGTCATCCATCCATCAAAACGTCTTTTGTAACATTTAATCAAATAAAACGACTAAGTTGAGATGACATGCATTTTACATGTCATACCAAGGTCATTGATGACATGAAGTTTCAGTAATAAGCTAAAATAACAAGTCCTAATTGATAAGATGATTAGGTTTTGCAACTAAATGTCCTTTGTGACTAAATGGATGAAATGACATGGGTTTAACAACTCATGAGTGACTAGTTGCATATGTCCTTCTTAACTAAGACATAGTCGCAAAACTTAGTCACAAAACCCAATATGTGTTGTTGTGGTGTGTGGGTTTTAATATGTTTTTTCAACCTATATCATTTCTCAACCCAACTTTGGTTGTAAGCCCATGATTAAGGTTGTAACAATTTATGCTTTCTTAAGCAGTTGTGTGCGCCATGTGGTTCACCAAATTTAAGCCACGTTCATTAGTATCATGATTTTTCATGATCATGATACCACATGTAAGGTTGTAAGTTACAAAATTTATAATTCAATCATAATTCAATTATGATTGAATTATGAAATTTCAAGTAGAGTGACACATCATGCACTTCATGAATTCATCACTTACACATGCAATTCATGAAATGTGTGATGTGTCATAACCATAATATTATTGTGTGATGTGTTGCAACCGCGGTGTTATTGTCATTCAACATGAAAAAAACCCATGACTTTAGTACATGGTGATATGGAATAAAAAGGTTTGATTGGTAATGAGATATGTCAAATGTTACCTCTAGAACACCTTTTCTGAATTCATTGCTTTTCATCAATAACACTATGACTTGTAACACTTTTTCCAACACCACAAAGCTTTCAAAAAATAGATTAATAATCCTTAGAAAATGAACTCATTTTCAAAAGAGTTAAACAATTCAAGTTTGTCCATATTTAAAAAATGGTTGAAGCAAATTTAATAACAATGACACCCAAAAAAAAAAGTGAAGAAGAGAGGGAATATCAACTTTCATGTAGAACTCTTTTAGGGGACGACGAATGAAAATTTCAAGCATGGATCCTAGATGTCAAATATCCACATTTGCAAATAAAGGATCATGTCAATCTTTGCCACTATTTTCAAAGGAGGTGTTTATAAACCTCTAACATTAACCTAACATTAAACATTGTGACATGGATTTAGGGTTGAGGTGGTTGCTTATTTATTTTGTGTGTGAGCTATGAATCTTAACAACCTTTTTGTTTTTCATTATTCAATGAATGGGTTAAACGGTTATGTGTGATGGTGCACAATTATGATGAAGTGAAATATTTGAGACATGCTTTGGTATTCTTTGGTTTGTTTGCCAAATTTGTTAAATCTTCAGGTTTTTGTGATGGGTTTTGTGTGGTTTTGTTGATTTTGAAGTTGTGTGGTGTTGATTGTCATTGATGTTTTCGGTTCTTGTTGAAGAGCTTGGATGACTTTTAAAAGTGGGGTTTTATGCATGCTAAGTAATCTATTTTGAAAGGACTTTGAAGTTGGTAGTATAATGGTGTTGTATTTTTGTTTTGTGTCTTGTTGAAGAGATGAATGCTCTTGACAAGTTCTTTTAATTTTCTTTCTTGATATTTCTATGCATAGAAGTTAGGATTATTTGTTAAGATTATGGTAAATTATCATACCCTAGAAATTAAGGAAGTGATGAAAAGCTTTAAGGAGTTTGAGAGATTCTTTAAATGATTCTGTAAGTTGGGGCATGACATGCTTGAGTGTATATGTTGTTTTCCGGTGTGTTTTAAGGGAATGAGACCTATGAGGATGGGAACTCTAAGAGAAAACTAAGCTCTTTGTTTGTTGCATATGTGTATGTGTTTAGAATCTTTGTTGTAGTTATGACTGGTGCGGAGTTGTTTTTTGTAAAAGCTTCATGTGTATTGTGAGAAACTAGGGGAATAATCTAGGGCTTAGGAAGGGGGTTAAAATGTTTGCATGGTGTGGGCCTAGTGTTGTAATTGTTCATCACTCCATGTTATGAGCAGGATTGGAAGTTGTGGTCTAAAGGGATAATGTGGGTATGAGCTGAAAGTATTGTAAGATGGAATTATAATTGAAAACAACGATAGTTCATAAGAGTGAATTCGGAGTGATTTGATTTTGAGGATTGTGCTTTGGAAGTCAAAGTTTTAAGATATAATTTAAGTAGTGACAATGATCTTGTTGTTGAGAAGACCATACATACTATTGATCATTTTATCTTTGTAGTCTTGTTGTCTACTGAATTGATGGGGGCGCACATTTTTTTGTCCCCATTTTTTCATTACAACTCCTCACATTGGAGTTCAACACATAACATTAGGCCTTGCCTTGGCATCACATGGGTTTTGCAAATTCCTAAACCCAATTGCTTGGGTAACTTATATGTCACTTTTAGCTAAAACTAGCACCATGGTTCTCAACCTTTTAAAAAATGTTGCTAACCTTTTTGGTAAAGTCCTTTGTATCCTAGTGCATACCCAAGTTCATACCCAGAATTTTCCAGATACTGGAACTACAGTATACTATAACTAACCACTATGCTTAGTTTGGAATAGGAATACAATGAAAGGTGTTTCCATCCACACACCATCCATGAGTTCCTGCACGGTGTGATGGGACAATGCTGGGGGGACAACACTGGTTCACTCTGGTCCATTTATGAATGATGATGCCATATTGCCAATCCTGGCTTCACTCATAAAGTGGTTTATTATAAGCAGTTCTGTGCAATTGCAACATCATCTGCAAGAAAAATGAGGCTCCAAACTCTAAACATTTTTTAACAACTTAGTTCTGTTTATTAACGGTGAAAAAAAGGGGGGCACTAGGACACCAGATTTTACTTTGGATATGGAAAGATCAAAGGCATGTGACTGGATTTTGTGCCTGCATATTATAATGGGCTGTGAGACTAGGAATGAGAAGAGTTTCTTCAGAGTGTCCTCTGAATCATCCAGAGTTGGTGAGCGCATCTTTCTGCTATATCATACCAGTTGAACATTTAGGACATGTGATTGTGAACCCTTGCTGGGTTAAATTGGAATTTGGGATAGGTTTCACTCATCATGCACACTTAATTAGTACTAATCCACATGCTGGTAGGCCTACTAATCGCCATCACCAGCTTTTAGTGAAGGATAATGGGATCCGCCTAAATTAACTCAGAGTTGATGAGAAGAAACTAGAAAACTGGTTTCATCGAAGTTGATGAGAAGAGAGCATGCGAGTATTTTTGAAAAGGGATGTGATCAGTGGCCTGACGTAGGGCCATGTACCTGAAGAGTACAAATGGCATAATTATTAATTATAATCAGCATAGTTCAGTACTAATCTGCATCGTGGGTTCACTGACCGCTGCCATTTTTGTGTTGTGTCTGTCGTAGAGGACAACCGGGACCGCCCTAGCTGCGATTTAACTAGCTACTAGAGACGCTGAAGAACAGCCCATGGTGAAAAGATCATGCGAGTATCAGTCTTTTTTTTTGTTTTTGGCCAAATTTCTATATTTGGTTTTCAGATTGTGCAGCCAAAAATATAAGAATGATAAATATATTTTGCATTTCATATCTGGTATGATTATTATAGCCAGATTTGGCTAACTCTTCTTCCTAGGGACGATCATCACTTTTTTCTACATCTTCGTCCGGATGATCACAACCACTTTGGCTGCAAACAAAAAGTTCCTTCCCCGAAAAAAATAAAAAACACTCACCAGTACTAATATCCTAAGTTGGAATTGCTGCAGTGGGGATGTGAATAGTCTGTAAGGTAGCTAGCTAGCTGATCATCAGTACAAAGGAATAATGACATACAGCAGCACACTGAAGAATCATAAACACTGTCGACTCTAGTGTTGCTGTGGTATCCAGTATCCACCTTTTGGACATACCAGCCTGGTCCTCCTCCTGGGGTGGTGGGTGTTTTCAAAATGTTCATAGTTCATAGCCAGCTTGGTTATGGTGTAGCCTAACCGTGTTGGGTCCTTGTGAAAATTTTGCATACCAACAACAACCTTTGGTCTGATAGGCTATTGGGTTGAAGGCTATTTTTGACTGGTATAAGAGTAAGACAAGTATATACCTACCTGATATTTGTGTCAGGTTCCTAACACAAGATACCCACTGGGTATCATTCATATATATATATATATATATAATATTTTTTTTTGGGACATGTTTTTAGACTCGATTGCATTCTCACCATAGGCCGTTCCTGAAGTAAGTGCCTGCCTCTCATTATCTTGTATGTAAGGTCCTTACTACCAATGTTGGCCTTTTGTTGAGTTTTGACCTGGTTATCAAGTCGGCAATTAGTAACTTGCAAACTCGTCTTTGCTTTGCAAATAACCAGCAGTTAAACTGTCATAAACCACCTTGTATTGAATTTTCAAAAATCTATTAACAACCTACTTGGACAATTTGAATATATTATCAATCTTTTTTTTTTGCTTTTCAAATCATGGGTTAAATTGATAACCGCCTCATATAGAACTATCAAAAGTTTAATAACAACCTACTTGGGATGATGATTTGATTATGTTATCAATCTTTGAACACTAACACACAAAGTTTAATTTTAAAAAATCTATGAACAACCTATTTGGATGATTTGATTATATTATCTATCTTTTTTTTTTGCTTTTCAAATCATGGGTTAAACTGATAACCGCCTCATATTGAAATATCAAAAGTTTAATAACAACCTACTTGGGATGATTTGATTATGTTATCAATCTTTGAACACTAACACACAAAGTTTTTAAAAAAGAAAAATAATAATAATTGAAGTTTTAGTTTTTTTTTATAACTGGCTAATAACCAATAGGGGATAATAGAACGATTATGAATCAATTATTTGATAACATATGCTTATGCGTAACCAACAGTTGTCATCCAAATTTCTTTGATAACCAACCCGGAATCATTTCCTTTTTAAAAAAAAAGAAATGACCTTGATAGCCTGTGTGTGTGGGGTTCGAGGAGGGGTTTTCCGGGGGAAATTTTTTACCCGGAGGTTATACAAAAGAGCAATAACAGGACAGGTGGTCTCAACACTGGTCGCACACTCTGTGCTTTGTGTGTGTTTTCTTCTCATCGAGGACTATCAGGGCTGATGAGGAAAATTGGGTTGAGAGCAGGCCAATAACTTAAAAGAGTAGGCTAGACAGAAGGCAAAGTGGTCTGTATCTAGAAGAATTGCCATTCAATACGAATGCATCAATTGTCCTGATCAGCTCCCTTATCGAGAAGGGGCAGAAAGGCGGCCGGAGTAGAAGCGTGTCGGCAGCTGTGAAGGAAATGAACAATTGGGGTTGTCATCAATGAAAACTGTCGACATCAAGACAAACCTCCATTACGACGCCGTCAGCTAGCATTGGATTGCATTTACTGCACTGCGCTGAGGCGCAGTTAATACAATTCTACGGAACGTTCGCTCGCTGGCCTCAATTCCCGAGGGTCCCTGGGCCGTTTTGAGTGAACACAATGTCCTGAAGATTAGCATTTTGGCTAGGGAGCAGTGCCGCCCAGAACACTGGACAATGGTACCCACCCACCCACTGCCTGATGCCCCCCCCCACCCCCGCACTAGCCTACCGGTCCTGCATGAACCCTCCCCACCTCCCCCTCCTCCCTCGCGCCCACCCACGAGCAACACGCACGTTACGTTAGATACCCCGTTGGGACTCCCACAGCACTGCTTTGGTACAAGGGAGTAGGAGGGCAGAGAGAAGAGAGCCAGGTTGCTACACACCCAAGTAGGTCCGTAGAGGAAAAGACCTAGCAATTTTTTTTTGGGGTGATATAGCCAAAAAGTGGCGATCATCCATAGGCAGATTTAGCCAAGTTTGGTTACAAGCTATAAATGAAGGTAATTATATATGTATATCTATGTGTGTGTGTGTGTATAGCCTTTTCTGCTTGAATCATTTATGCATATCTGGCGATTTTTCTTCAAATTTGGTCATATTCTGGCTATTGAAAATCTTTAAAAATAAAAGTGATTATAGTTTTTTTTTTCCCTCATCACTTCATTTTTGAGTTTTTATTTCTTTTTTGGCGAAATTTTGCCACGAAACCAAAAGTCTTGCTAGGTACCACCAAAGCTCATTGTGTGTAAATGTTATTGATCAGCAGACAAACAAGGGGTGTGTTTCACACTGTGGCCTTGGCCAATTTACATTTTTAAAAAAAAGTATCTTAAGGCAAAAGAAGAATTATGAAAACTCAAAATATTTCACCGTGCAAAAAATATAATCTTCAAAAAACCCTCTAAAAAAAGAAACCAAAATCCTTCAAGATATTATTATAACTCTATAAGAACTAATCTCAAGTTTTCAACACAAGCCAAAATTATCATCTTTCAAAAAAAAAATCCTCATATAAAAATAGACCTATTAGTAAGGTAGGTACCTAGGGGCCTATAAAAATGCCCTTAAGCTACTATACTCTAGAATGAATCTAAACACAATGGTTTGCTTGCCTTGGTGGTTTAGGGTTTAGGGTTCTGCTAGAGACACTGGAATGTGTAATTTTCATTTGGTCCCGACACCAATTTGGTGTATAATTGTGATTCTAAAAACTGTAATGTCAAAGAGCCAAAGTTCTTTCATGAAAATTGTTGGTTCTTGATTAAGATTTTAAACATATCTAAAGTTGATGATTCTTTGATTTTGAAAATTTTCAAAGAACCAGGATTGATTGTCGTTTGATATCTAAAATATATATATTTTTAAAAAAAGATAATTTTATAAACATTTGAAGAATTGAAAGCAATGGTTCTTTACAATTTTGAAGAACTGCATGACATTGGTTTGAACCATGTTGGGTGGTTATTTGATTTTTAAAAAAAATTTGTAACCTATGAACAATTTGGAAATCAAAGAACCTCCAGTTTTAGGACTTTTGGGAATTTCTTAAAATCTAATGAAGAATGTCAATAGTAGAGAAGATACATGAGATGCTAAGCACCTTTCAATAGCTTTGTTTAGGTTTATCATTTTGTGCTGTACATGTTAAATTTTTGTAAAATTGTGTAATTCATGTTTGATGTTTTGCACAAAATAAAATAAAATAAAATAATGTTTCACAATTTCTTGTGAGATTTGAACTCACCATTCCGAGGAAGTAAGATCTAATTATTATTAAGAAAAACCTCATCAATCAAGATAAGGATCTAATCATTACCATAAGCCTCCTTGTTATTTGAAACAATTGCGTTTGATTTTGAAATTAATTTTAATTTTGCAAGTTATTAGCCAAATCTTTTGATAGAATGACACAAGATGTCATAGTAATTTTTCTAACACCCCCACAAAGCAAATCCAAAACTAGGGGTGAAATTCATATGATGACCAAGTTAGAATTTTTTCGTCCCAACTTTTGATTCCATCCCCATTTTTGGAAAAAACTAAGGCCAATAATCCCCATTTAAGAATTAAGAAAAACTTTATTGTGTGCATGAACAAACCCATTGTGTTTGTGATAAACTCATTGCCCCCATGGGGTCGACCTTTTCTTGTGTTGATGGCAACAAATTAAATTGTGGCCCACAATGTAAATCAAAACATATTCTTCTTCATATTCTAGGAAACTCACGTTTTCATATTAAAATCATCATCCTAGCATTATGTAATTAATAGAGAAAAATGGGCCCTCAATCATGAACTTTGAGTCTTGGAGAATCAAAAACCATTTACAAAAATCACATTTGTGCCATTCATGCACTTTATAGTTGGAATAAAACCAAGCAATATTAACTAAATTTGCATAAGCATTGTGTTTCTCCCATGACACACCCACAATTTGACAAAAAATTGTGGTCTTGTAGTGTTTCAATCGTAAGTATTAAATGCCAATAAATCTAAGTTTGGTTTTAAGGTTAATAGTGTTTATATCTTTCCGATAGACTTTGATGTGTGGTAGGTGGGATCAACCTATGTATCAATCTAGGTGTAAACTAACCTATGATTTTAAAAAATTGGCTATTTTTACCAAAAATAAAATTAAAAAAATATACAGCTAAAGATTTTACTGCCACCATAGTGTGAAAATTTGTCAAAAAAATAAATGATGGAGCTCATATAATTTAACATCATCTTTTTGAATGAAATAGTAAAAAAGGCCATTAACATTGGTCATTCATTACCAATGTTGTCTGGTCCCTGATTTCAAAAGGAACTTCGGATCTTGATTTTAATTTTGGTTTGTTATTTTATAAACCTTCAATCTAATCTTGAGACTGATTTAATAATTTTTTTAAAAAATCTTTAATTTCAATCCTTTTCACAATGAATTAAGAAAAAGTCTAATTCCATGAGTGCATACACTCCGAAATAAAGGTTATGTAATAGCAATTATGTGTAATAAATCAAATGCAATAACTTGTCTAAAATGTAAGATTTAAGTTTATACTTTTTTTTCAATAATTAAAACTATGTTTATATATATATATCTAGAGAATTTGAAACTTTATAAACAAGACAACACCCAGTTCAGTTCAGGTGCTAATTCAAATTTAAAAAATAAAATAAAATCAATTCTTGGATTAGGGTTTCAATGGCAGTTCCAAGGAAAAACTTGCAAACCTTCAATCCAAAAACCCTAGAAAGAACCTGACCCTTATAACCTGACCTAAGCAAATCCAAGAACCTGTCAACAACGCTGGTCATTACCCATGATATCAAATATTCTCATTCTCAGAGGATTCTGACAATTGTCATGCCCTGAAATTTTGAGGCTTGGGTTTTGAGGCTTTGGTTTCATTTCATCACCACCCCCCCCTAAACCCTAAACCCTAAACCCTTCATTCATTTCATCACCACTCCCAATTCACTTAAGGTAAAATTTATAGCAGCAAAACCTTTGGACAAGACCAAAAGCAGCTTGTGGTTCAAAATCCAATACCCTACTAGTTGGATGGTTTCATTTCATCACCACCCCCCTAACCCTAAACCCTAAACCCTAAACCCTTCATTTCATCACCACCCCCAATTCACTTAAGGTTAAATTTATAGCAGCAAAACCTTTGGACAAGACCAAAAGCAGCTTGTGGTTCAAAATCCAATACCTACTATAGTTGGATCTTAATCTTTTGCTTAAACAGAAAACCAGGGCTCCTGATAGTTTTAGGGTTTAGGGTTTAGACCATTGGGAATTTAGGGTTTTGAAAACTTATTATACCCAATGGTCTATATCATGCTAGGTAGTTGAAGAATGATTACCATTGCTGTGCAAAAATACCTAGAGAGGTATCCTATACATTGGTTTATTTATTTATTTATTTATTTATTTAAAAATAATAATTTTAGGGGGGGTCAATTTTTGTGATGTAGCCATGATGGTGATTGACTATACGAAGGTTTAGCCAAAATTGATTAAATGAGATTTGAGAATATGATAATTAAAAAATTCCTTCTATTACTTTGGCTGGCTTGGCTACCCACTTGAGGCAAGTATAAAAATCCAAGAGTTTTTCTTGCATATTTTGGAAATTCTGGAAATTGAAAAATCTCAAAAAAAAATCACTTTTACTTGGATGTAAGAATCAAAACTTTTGTGATTTTACTTTCAATTATTTGTATTAAGTTTTTCAGTTGCACATGAATAGTTAGTCGTTAGATTATTCTCTCTTTTTTTTAAAATCACAAATATTGTGGGTTATAAACTGGGTTTGGAAGGTGCTTTTTTTAATTTTCTAAATAATTTTTAATTTGGTGAAATTTTGCCACTTGGTAAAAAAAGGGCATGCAAAGGGCCCATAGCATTTTTTGGAAAAAATATTGCACAAAGTCTCCATATTTGTAAGGGAAAAAGAAGTTATGAAATCATCTTTGACCTGTAGCCAAATTTGGCTAAAACCTCTGCTCACCTAGGATACTACTTACAAAATTGGAGGACAGAAAAAAGAAAAAAAGAAAAAAAAGAAAAAAAAAAGACAATGCGCTGGGGCTCATAAACACACTTGTAGCTTTTAGCTTTCAATGACTTTAAAAGGAAAGAAATTTAAATAAAATAATAAATAATGAAACAAAATGGGAAAAAGGCGCAAAAGAAAGAAAGAAAGAAATAAAAAAACAGAAAAGAAAGGGAAAGTCGAGGAAGTAAAAGAAATGCTCCTCTCTTCAGGTTCAGTGTAGTGTGAAAGGGTACTTTGGGCACGCAAGGCTAGCTTGGAGCGAGCGTCGTTGGTCTCTCTCCTCGCAGAAGAGCGTTCTGTTTGTGCTCTTCTTCGCTCGCGGTTTGTGTCGCGGGTGCGATCGTTGGGTGGCGAGCGCACTTGGATTGTGCCTTGTTGCAAGCTTTTCTTTTCTTTTCTGTTGTTGTGAAGTGTATGGTTTCTCTTTTTCAAATGTTGTGGGTTTCTCCCGCGCGCACCACTCCGGCGTTGGTCTCAACCTATTATAACGACAACAGATTGCAGCTGAAATTCGCGCCCAGGACTAGAAGAAGAAGATCGGCGTTGCCGCTACTACTGCAGCAACAGCAGCAGCACAAGGCGTTTATCGGATCGCCATTTCTCATGAACTTGGTGAGTTAGTTCAATGTTGCTGCTGCTGCTGCTGTCCGTCCTTTTCTCACATTTCCAAGTGCGAGCTTGCACGATGCTAGTCGGCAATGCCCAAGGAAAGAAAGCTTCTTGGTGGTCGAAGGGAAAGTCCCAGCTTAGTCTCTAGTAGTGTCTCCTTTCAATGCATGCTTGCTTCCCTAGTTTCTATCTACCTATCTGTCTGTCATCACGATACAAAGTTGTGAGCTTGATCGAACCGCCTTTCCGATGACCCATCGCGCAGTAGCTGGAACTCCTTGTTGGTGACGAGCTGAGTCTGTGAAGGATATGAGAACCTTTGTCAGGAGGCCCTTTTTTTCCCCCTGATCCATAAAACTGTTCCTGAGGCAGTAGAAGGCTTTTGACATTTGCATTGAAAGAAAAGAAAAGGGAAAAAAGAGAGAATCGACCCCTGGGGCTCTTGATTGCAGCATTTTCTAAAATTCCTGAGGGTAGCTTTTTCTCCTTCAATGATCTTGCAGATGATGTGGACTGCAGCATCCTTCTCCCTCTTCGTGCGAAGGCGTTTGAACTGTGAGATTTACTGTGCATACGCTTGCTTGAGGTCACTCAAAATCCTGGAGTTTGAGGGCTAACTAGCGACGGGGTGATCATACTACAATACATACACGTGAGGTGCGTCGGATCGGGCGGGTGGGCGTGTTAGGGGGTGGTGGGTATGGCGATTTGCTGGAGTTTTGCATCGATTTTGGCGCTTTCATTGATAGCTCTTGTTGCGTTCAGGAAACCTGTGTTCCGAAGACAAGGTAATGCCTGCCTGCCTACCTACCATCTTGCCCAGCAGCTTGCAGCATTTCTTTTGCAGCAACGTCATAACTTTATTTCGCTCTCATCAGTGTTTGCACAACAGACTGTATACCTTGCTGTTGCTTCTGCTGCTGTTTTTTGAATCAACTAAAATCTGGAAGAATATATCTCTGCAAAAACCGATGCGACGCGTTCCACCATGTTGAGGTGAAGGATATGGATGATTCTGGCAGGTAGAAGCTCACAAGCAGTACTTGAAGAATCCTGCGCTGTTGTTCCTGAGTCCTCGTTCTTCCGAAGAGCATAGTAGCAGCACCTCCCATCTGACGTCAATCTTGGTTTGCACTTGTTGTAGGCGCTACTATAGTGGTTGTGCATACGAGGGATCCGTTAGAATCTGTTGCTGCGACGACGACAAGGACGTCTGTTGTGCTAAAGCTGCCACTCTATCAGGAGCTTCCCAGCATTGAGGTGAGATCAAGATCGCGATTCTGTAGTTGTGATTTCTGTGTGATTTGTAGCCAAGTGTGCAAACACTGTCTTGATTGTTGGTTCTGGATCATTGAATGTGAACTTCATTTATATACTATTAACTTGAACAAATCCTCTCTGTCTCTTGCAGGCGATCACTTCGGAGACGAATGGTAGTGTAGAGGGTTCAGAACAGAAGCCGCCAATTACTAGACAGGGTAGAAGCAAAAGCCGCAAGCTCCTAGAAAGCAGCAGAAGAGCAAGGGATTCAAGTCTACTGGAATACCACTTACCACGGAGGTCAGTGACAGTGTTTGAGACAGATAGACTGGTTCCTACTGGGCCTAACCCTTTTCATAATAGCAATACTACAGAGGTCTGGTATCCTTGATATTGCAACAGCAGCAGCAAGACTTAGTAGTGCTTACTTTAAAACACCAAGGAAAGGGAAAAAAAAAAAAAAGAAGAAACACTTGAGCCGGATCAAGATTTAGTTGGGATTTCACTGCCAGTCTCCAAAAACATGATGGTGGTACGCACACACATTTTGCTGTTTGTCATCAACATCTTGATGGTGCAATTGATCACCAAAATGGTCTTCAGCACCATCTGTTGCTGTGGTAATTTTCGAGCTAGTGCAAAGTTATCACCATTGTTGGAAACAGTTCCTATTAATGAACACAATTTTGGAAGGTTGGTCTATGGCAATCCTCAAATGGTTTTTGTTCAGGTATATATATATATTATGGATTGTTGATTTGTTGGAAGCAAAAGGAGTGGGGGTTTGAGGGTTACTGTGTTTTTTCAATTCAACTCTCTTCTTTGGTGTTAAAAGTTCATGAAGAGGACTTGTTGGGTGCTTGAAGAGCCTGCTGAAGGAGTATGATTGAACACAAGATTAAGATTAAAACAATGTGATGGAAGTCTTGAGTGGGAGACAAGTTTGTTGGAGACAAAGCATGAAGGCAATTTTTGTTAATGAGATTAAAAGCTTGTTGCACAATGGGATTAATGGTGTGTTGGATAGGGCTAATGGTATAGGGATAGTGGTATCAATTTGATACCTATTTCTCCTATATACCATAAATCCATGTGATACCCAATTATGGTGCAAATATACAGTAGCAATTTATTTTGAGTGTGCTCTTTCAGTAAGGGTTTACAATTCAAACCATTGGACTGAATCTGGGTGCAATTTGCATCCTTCAAATGTCAGTTCACCACGATGAACTTCTATTTGAAAAACTATTGTGGAATTACATTGTAGAGTTTTCATTCTAGTTTATGGTCTTTTACCCTATTTTTTAGATGAGTCCTAATTTGAAGTCATTGCAAATGAATGTGTTAACAAAGCAAGTAGACTCCTGGTAAACATGGCATTGCCATATAAAAGAAGACTTATGAAAACAGGATCGAAACAAGTTATATATCTTTGGTCCTCTTTTGTGAATTTCTAGAATTTTGTCTGAACTTGCTTTGGCCCATCATTTTAGAAGGATTCTACCATGGTGCAGAAAACTGACATGAGGGCAAAAGGCCTTGGGTAAACCTGCACCCACTTTGGTACCATGGTAAAATATCCCAATATTCATTTAAATTATTTTTAAAAAGTACAAATGTCCCCTGATTAGACTGAAGCCGAGGGAGCGTCTCTGATTTTAAATCTAGCATTTTTTGGGCTTAAAATATATGGCCACCAACAGGCTTCACTTAAAAAAAGAAAGGTGAAGAACCACTAACATGGGTGCTAGCTACTTCACCCTGGCCAGAGAAACGTGGGTGGAAGAACCAGGTAGAAAATGGAGACAAACCAAGAAAAACAAAAGTGGAGATTAAGAATTGTATGCAATAAAGAGCCTACTTTACTTCTACTGCAGGTGTGCCTGGAATGGAATGAGCACTCCAATTGATTGTTAGATGTCTGGTTCACTTTGTACTTTACCAATACAAAAGAAAATGCAGTTCCTGGAAACTGGTTATGATGTACCATCATATGCTATGCTATGCTCTAAGGTAATGAAATTCCAGCACAACAGAGGCAGCTGCTGATCATTGAGCTATTTTTAAAACTGACATTTGATGAACAGCCACAACCCAACTATGCATTTTGTCTCCCAAGCTTGCAAAAGAATTGTCAGAAAGTTTTTTAGTCACAATATGCCCTTTTCTGAGCTTGATTGGCAGGTTAAACCCTCCACCCACTTTTTGTTTTGTCACCAAATTTGCAATCAATCATTTCGCCCACCAAAAAAGACCAATTTGAAAATACAAAAGAGAAACAAACTTCCTTTCAACAAACACTGTATACTCATATAATACCTATTCCATGAATACAATATAATATGTTCTTATCTGGCCCCTTGCTTTAACCAAAAACCTCCTCCACTACCAAAAGTATGAAAGTAACAACAAATATACGAATATATCTTTATTGGGTTGTTGCCAAGAATGTTGCAGCTTGAATTTGACAAACTGTGACGGACTAGTCAACACTTGACTAGTTAAGCATGTGATATATAATTCAGGATGATACTGGACCTACCACTGTTGTTTGGCATTTTTTTGGTCCAATATTTATTTACTTTAGAAAACAAGGCTAGGCAGTTAAAAATTTTAATTTTCCAGAATTTCAACAGTTGAGGAATAAGTATGCAAAACACATCTTGTCTTGTGCATTTGATGCCCTGGGGTTCTTCTCCTGGGGGAGAGTCCTCGAAAGTACATATAGAAATAAAAAGAGAGTCGTTTAGATAAACAAACAGCCATGGCCATTTTCAAACTCATCAATATAGAATGTAACTAAATGTATCATTCCAGGGAAAAGGAAGAAATCAAAGTTGTTTCTGGGGCATAATAACTCCATTCTCTTTAGGGTTTTTGGATACAATCCAATTCTTGTAATGGTTTTGCATTGGGGTGTGATTGAACACAGTATGATCTCAACTTCATTAGCATCATAAACTGCCTTATTCACCTAGGGTGTGATTATAACATGGTTTCGCTGTAGCTCAGACAAGTAGTTATATTTTGGCTAATCTAATTTGGATGTTTTTTTTGTCCCAAATGTGTTCCCATCAAGTTCCCAAATTGTTCCCAATAGCATCACAGTTATCCCATATGTTTTGCCCAAAGTTGAACTTTCATATATATAAACTATATAGGCAAGGCCTATGGGAAGCACCTCTATCCATCTATTTTTGGGAGTGCCCAATGTCTCCCAAGAAATTGTTGTGAGCCAATCAAAGTGGCTTCAAAAAAAAAACTTTCTGATGCAGCCCCCAATTACTAATCAATAAAAGGAATAACAATAGGGCACCTCTACTGATAGTCCAATAGTAGAGGGAAGCACTCTAAGAGTTTGAGAAATCCCAGATTTTTGCAAGCATGAAACTCACTCCCAAATGAAGATTTGACCAAATTCTGAACAAATCTTCTTGTCCTCATAGGTTTGGAAAAGTGGGTTATAATCATCTAGTTTTGAAAGTGAACTAAGATTATAAAAAAAAACGAAATGCAGTTGGGATTGTTGGTTCAAACCCGAGAAGAAATGAGACACAGATTTCCAGTACTAGAAAGGTTGGGCCGTGACTAGAGTGTGACTCATGAGTGCACCATGAAGGATGAATGGAAGGTGGACAGGAAATAATTTATCATCGGGTCCCAATTCCTTAGCTGACCACAATGGTTAGCTCATTTTCTGTTTTTACCACCTACCTCCTAACACAACCCACTAGCCCCCGGACCTATGTACTAACTCTACGCGTGCATCTTCTTACCTCGTAGTCACCTATGAACCAACCTATGTACTAACTGTACGCCCGCATCTACATACCTAGTAGTCACCTATTATCCTACCCACGCACTAAAGGTACACATCCATCTTCCTAACAACCCACTAGCCCCTTACATATGTACGAACCATACAATTGCATCTACTTACATACCTAGTATACATCTATTATCCTACCCATACACTAAACTTACACATGCATCTTCCCAACAACCCACTAGCCCCCTTACCTATGTACTAACCATACAAATGCATCTATCTACTTACATACCTAGTAGTCACCTATGATCCTACCCAAGCACTAAACTTACACATGCATCTTCCCAACAACTCATTAGCCCCTTTACCTATGTACTAACCATACAAAATGCATCTACTTAAATAGCTAGTAGTCACCTACGATCTTTATCTATGTATTAATTGTACAAAGGCAAGTCTACATACCTAGTAGGTCCCTTTTATCCTACCCGTGCACTAAATGTTGTGTGAGTGCATCTTCGTATCTCATACCTACCTATCCCTTACCGACCTACTTGGGTTACGTTCTACACGATAGGTTACCAAGGTGAAACCCAATTGCAGTTCATGCACAACTGAGTGAGTCCATAAGGGGATTCCCAAGGGATGGTGCAGCACCGACGACTGTTGGTTCCAACAAACACTCTGGCCTTTTTTGAGTTGGAGCTTTGAAGAATTGAGAAGGAAGGAAGGAAAGGAACAAGGAACCCCATCTCTCCAAAATGTGATTGGGCCTCAAAGAACCCACACAGAGGTCGGTCCCCAGGGACAGGAATAGATCACAAAGGAGGAGGTATTTTTCTGTGGCAACAAACACACATACATTAATTTGAAAGGCACTTACTTAGGCTACTGCAAATGAAGAAGAAGATGAAGAAGAAGAACTAGAAGATAACAACATATGGAGGGGCGTAAGTACTAAGTACATCGACATGCTTTGCATATTATGGACTCTGCTGCAGGAGGAGTTTAAAAGGACAAATATAAACAACGTGGGAGAGACAGTGGCAGCAGACAGACAATGTAAGTACAAGCAGATTCATAAGCAAAAGAGTTAAATGTGTTTGATGAGAGTAAGTTAAGTCATGTTTGGAGCTCTTTCTCTCTCTCTCTCTCTGTGTCTGTGGCATCCTTCAGAAATCCGTGCCAACTGCTGCTGCTCCTGCTCCCCCTGCTGTCTCTCTGTCTGTCTACTTAACAGCGCCTGGAAGTTTTTGGAATGCATCCCGCCAAAAAGTAGCATTTTTGGGTGCTTGTGCTCGATCAGTGGAAGCATCGATTCTCGCGTTTCCGACCTGTTATATATCTCCAAGAATTAGAAAAAGAGGGCAGTTTAATAATTAGCCACCTGACAAGTGCATTTAAGCTTGCTCAGTGGCAGCAGCATGCAGGTCTGTGGAATCCGTTGCAGAAACCCAGGAAGGATGACTGCGTCATTCCAATGATATCAGACCCCACAAAACCCAGAGACATCAGCGACAAAGAAAGAAAAAAGGCTCCAAACTTGTGCCAACGAGAACGTAACGTGAAGCAGCCATAGGAAGAAGATGCTGGTTAGGCTACCACCCAAAGAAAAAATAAATTTAGGGGGCGTTGATTTTGAAATCGGTTACAACAGATTCCTTCCTTCCTTGCTTCCTTCCTTTTGTTGCTCTTGCTCTTGCCTCGATCCAAAAGCTTTTTGTTCTGATTTTGTGTTGGGATTTCCCACAAAAGGGATCAGTGTGACCTTGTCGTCGAAGTGGGCTTCTCCAACAAAAAGCTTTGGATTTTTTTGCTTTTACAAAGTTTCAGTCTAGCCTAACAAAGACAACTCCCAAGATAAGTTCCTCAGTTTTGTTGCTTTCCCACAAATTTGGCTTTGGATTTTTTTAGGCTTTCACAATTTCACTCAAGCAACAAGCACTTGGAACACAATTGAAAATTAGTTTGTTTGTTGCATTCCTCTTTGATCCCTCTGGTGACAAGCTTATTTTTGTGTTTCCTTGATTACGTTGATGGCTCTTTTATCTACTACTCGGGCACTTGGTCTTGACTAGGTAGGTAGGTAGATACATGCCAATCATTTGGTCATGACTAAGTAGGTAGGTAGATACATGCCCATCATTTGGTCTTGACTAGGTAGGTAGGTAAATACATGCCCATCATTTGGTCTTGACTAAGTAGGTAGGTAAATACATGCCCATCATTTGGTCTTGACTAGGTAGGTAGATACATGCCCATCATTTGGTCTTGACTAGGTAGGTAGGTAAATACATGCCGATCATTTGGTCTTGACTAAGTAGGTAGGTAGATACATGCCAATGGTTAGTAGTTAGTACATCACTAAATTACGGATTCAGTTATCTGCTCAGGCACTTGGTGGTTACTAGGTATGTGGATGGGATACATGTGGATGGTTAGTACATATGTACATCAAGGGTCAGCTTCCACATTGACGAGATGAATAATTTTAAATTTTTTTTCACAAAAATTAATTCATTTATTGAATTTGAATATGAATTTTTTTTTTCATGATCTACTATGATATTGTTATTTGAGCTGGAGTGAAATTATTCAGATTGTAGCCTGCAATATAATTATGATGGTTTTTCACACCTTTAGCTTCATATTTTCATTAAATTCATTCCACTATTTTAAGGATTATTTAATGACAAAATCAACCGTATGGTATAGTAGCTAAACTGATGTGGATATCTATCTCGTGAGGCACTAGGTGGATACTTGGTAGATAGATAGATTAACTTGTGGATGGATGGTTACTAGTCAGTAAGTACACAGTTAACAACTGTGGTTATCTGCTGAGGCACTTGGTTGGGTTCTAGGTAGGTAGGTAGATAGATATATGTGGATGGGTTAGTAGTTAGTACATAGCTAACCATTGTGTTAACCATTGTAGTGGCTACAAGTGGATGATTAGTCTATAGTTAATTAGTGTGATTAGCTATGGGATAGGAATTATTAAAAAAAATTAGTGCTTTCCTTCCCTACCCCCATCCTGCAATGGTGTTCTGGTGGGTGCTGGTTCACTCTGACCAGACAGAAAGTACTTGACATCTGTGTAGGATCTGAGATAAATTTTTGGCTTCAAGTGGGAATAGTTGGAGACATTCCGAAGTAGTAGTAGTGGTAGTAGTACCTTTACTACCTTGGCCACTTTGACAGATGCATGTTGAATAATTAATTAAGTTTGAAATTCAATATTTTCCTTCACAAACAAAATTCTTTGAAGGGAAAAAAAACTTCACAAAATATTCAACATTATATATATATATATATATAATTAATTAATGTTGAAGCTGCCAAGGTACTATGGTATTTGTACTTTTTAAGCTTTTTTCCTGTTTTGGGTTTCCCTAAGTTTAATGAGATGTAACATTGGTTTAACATTCCGTCTTGGTGGAGTGGTCTGCAAGCTAACCCCAACTAATGAATGAATGAAGAGAAGAAATAAATGTGAAGTTAGAACAAAGTTCTTCAGGAGCTGGCATTACTGTGGGCAATGACCACTTTTG
>Ga0116231_10007182_pt1 | contig 20634 bp, 23 predicted proteins | sample S1TSphgellanicum_2_FD_89695 | JGI IMG/M metagenome (GOLD analysis project Ga0116231, IMG submission 89695) | Host-associated microbial communities from peat moss isolated from Minnesota, USA - S1T2_Fd - Sphagnum magellanicum MG | ecosystem: Host-associated > Plants > Peat moss > Unclassified...
CCATGGCAAGCCCCGGCCCGCCGGCCGCGACCTTATGGAAAGGGTTTCAGCAGGCCCACGCGGCGGGCATGACGCTGGAGTTCAAGCCGCCGGGGTCGTGAGGGGCGTTACGCCGCGCGCGCTTCGGCAACCGCCTCCGCCACGGCGTCGGGGGTGCGTCCGATCACCAGCAGCAGCACACGGGCGGCGGGATCAGGCCGGCGCAACCCCTGCTCCCAGTCGCGCACCGCACCCACGGCCAGGCCGAATCGCTCAGCGAAAGCGGGACGGCTGAGGCCGAGTTTGTCGCGTATGGCGCGCACGTCGATCGACTCCGGCGGAAGATGCACGCGCGCCGGCTCGAGCTCGCCGCGCACGATGGCAACCGCCTCCTGCATGGCGGCGATCAGGTCCCGCCCAAACTCCGTGTCCTCATCCATCATGGCCTCCGCTTCAACTCCGCCGCCAGAGCGGCAAACTGTTTTCGCTGAACCGCACTCAGATCCGACTGCTCGTTCTTGCCGTAAATCAGCAACGCCAGAATCGGCCGGTCCCCGTTCAGCACATAATAGATCACCCGGAACGCTCCGCTCTTACCCCTCCCCTTGGGAGCAAACCGAAGTTTGCGTATGCCACCAAGGCCCACGATCACATCGCCTGCCAGCGGGTCGGCAGCCAAGGCGGTAATCAAGTCAGCCCTCTCCTCACGCGACAGCAGCGCATCCGCCCGGCGCGAGGCCATGGGCGTTTCAATCACCGCATGGAGCATGCGCTGAGCTACAGCACTGCTGTATGCCACGTCAACTTATGTCCGGCGCCGGTCTGCCGCAGCAACCAGGCTTCTTGATTACCCGCGCCCGACACGCCACAACAGCATGTGAGCGAGCGGACCGTGCACCGGGCCGCCCTACCCGTTGGAACAGCCATAGGAGAGTACAATAGCCCGAGGTCCCATGCCCGCGTCCCCCAACCGCGACGGGCCACGTGTGAACGAGGAGATTCGCGTCCCCCAGGTGCGGCTGATCGACCAGGAAGGTGAAATGCAGGGCGTCATGACCGCCCGCGACGCCCTTCTGCGCGCCTATGCCGTCGGCCTCGACCTGCTGGAAATCAGCCCCAACGCCGATCCGCCGGTCTGCAAAATCCTCGATTACGGCAAATACAAATACGAGCAGCAGAAAAAGAAGAACGAGGCCAAGAAGAAGCAGCGCGTCATCGAAATCAAGGAAGTCAAAGTCCGGCCGAACATCGACGAGAACGACTACCAGGTCAAACTCCGGGCGATGAAATCCTTCATCGAGGAGGGCGACAAGGTGAAAGTCACCCTGCGCTTCCGCGGCCGCGAAATGGCCCACCAGGACATCGGCGTCAAAGTGCTCGAACGCATCCGCACCGACCTCGAGCCGGCCACAAAGGTCGAGCAAATGCCGCGCATGGAAATGCGGCAGATGGTCATGGTTTTAAGCCCCAAATAGGCGGCACATACCATGGTAGCGGCAATCGCGCTGCAGGGCGCCTCCAACCTGCGCGACCTCGGCGGCTGGCCGACGCAGGACGGGCGCCGCGTGCGGCGCGGCCTGCTCTTCCGCGCCCCTGCCCTCATCGGCCTGACCGCGCAGGACGAAGCGACCATCGCCGCCCTCGGCCTGCGCACCATCTGCGACCTGCGCGGCATGCGCGAGCGGGAAGTCACCCCGGTCACGCTCGGCGACTCGCGCCACCTCCACCTGCCGATCGAACCCTCCGTCGGCGCCGGCCTGCGCGACATCGTCCGCACCGGCCAGGCGAGCGGCCATATCTCGCCCGCCGACATGTTTGCTTTGTTGCGCGAAGCCTACGAAGCTTACGCCACCCTCAGCGCCGACCAATACCGGCGCCTGTTCGCACATATATTGGAACCCGGCGGCCTGCCCCTGCTGCTGCATTGCTCAGCCGGCAAAGACCGCACCGGCTTCGGCAGCGCCCTCATCCTCACGGCACTCGGCGTCGGCTGGGACGACGTGCTGACCGACTATCTGGCCACCAACACCCAGTGGAAGCGCGAAATCGCCGCCAAACTCGACCTCCCGGCCGAGGTCGCCGACGTCCTGCTCAGCGTCCACCCGGACCTTCTGACCGCCGCCTTCGACGCCGCCCGCCGCACGCACGGATCGATCGAGGCGTATCTGGAAACTGAAATCGGGTTGAACGCCCCGGCGCGAGCAAGGCTGGCAGAGCTCCTGCTCGAAGACTAAGCATCCTCATCCCGTAGGGTGGGCTTCAGCCCACCTCACGCACGCAAGTTGCCGAGTAGAGCCAAATGCCAACATCCAAAAGTTTTTTGGTTCTTTTTTTCAAAAAAGAACAAGAAAGAAAGCACTTCTTTTTTGAAAAAAAGAAGCAAAAAACTTTTGAATATTTGTAATGGACGTCTCGGCTGCGCATCTGCTGGAGGCGGCGGGACGTTCGCCCATCCTGCAAGGGGTGGCGATCATTGCCGCCACCTTTATCCTTGAAGACGCAGCCACGGCCGCCGCCGCGCTCAGCGTGCAAAGCGGCACCGTCGCCATGCCGGTGGCGCTCGTCTCGCTCTATCTCGGCATCGTGCTCGGCGACCTCGGCCTCTACGGCCTGGGCCGACTCGCCGCATCCTTCGCCTGGGCGCGAAAACTGATTCCCCCGCAACGCCAGGACCGCGGCCGAGCCTGGCTGAACCGGCATGTGGTGAAAGTGGTGTTCATCAGCCGCTTCCTCCCCGGTGCCCGCCTGCCCACCTACACCACCTGCGGCTTTCTCGGCGTCAATCTTACAAAATTCACCATGTCCGCCATCGGCGCGACACTCATCTGGACCTCCGCGCTCTTTGCCGTCTCGCTGCGCGTTGGTAAATTTTTGCTCGAACAGGCGGGCACCTGGCGCTGGGTTGGCGCGTTGGGGTTCGTGATCGTGATCATCGTCGTGGGCCGTATTGCCGCGCGCGTACAGAGGGTCCCATGAGTGCCAGCCAAAGTCTCGTCAGCGGCGATTTCACCGCCTACGCCGACCCTGCCCCGCGCAGCCGCGCCGTCTCCCCCTTCGAATTCCTGCCCGGCCTGATCACCTACGGCCCGGTGGTCGTGCAATGGATCGCCCTCGGCCTGCGCTATGGCGACCTCAGCCTGCCCACCGCCGCCAACCCATCCATCACCACCGGCGGCCTCTGCGGCGAGAGCAAAACCGCCATCCTCGACCTGGTGGCGCCCGAGCAACGCCACTGGATCGCGCCCTACACAAGCCTCACCACGGGCACCGACGACATGACCCGCGCCCGCGCCGCCCTGACAGAAGCCGGCCTGTCGCTGCCGCTAGTGGTCAAGCCGGACATCGGCTGCAACGGCACCGGCGTCCGCCTCGCCCGCGACGATGCCGCACTGGAAGCCGCCCTGGCCGCCTTCCCCCGCGGCGTGCGCCTGGTGCTCCAGACGCTTATCGAGCACGAAGGCGAGGCCGGCCTCTTCTACATCCGTCACCCAGGGCAGGAAGCCGGCCGCATCACCTCCGTCACCCTCAAACACGCCCCGACCGTCACCGGCGACGGGATCAGCACGTTGCGATGTCTGATTGAAGCCGATCCGCGGCACAGCAAATTGGTCAGACTCTATCTGGCGCAACTGGCGTCGCGGCTCGACACGGTGCCCGCGAAAGGCGAGCGTGTGCGCCTGGTATTCGCCGGCAACCATTGCAAAGGCTCGATCTTTCGCAACGGCGCCGCCGAAATCACGCCCACGCTGACCGCCCGCATCGACGCCATTGCCCGCTCCATGCCGGACTTCCATTTCGGCCGCATCGACCTGCGCTACCGGAGCCTGCAATCGCTGCGCCGCGGCGAGGATTTTGCCATCATCGAAATCAACGGCATAGGCTCCGAAGCCACGCACATCTGGGACCCGGACACCTCTCTGCGCGAGATTTTCACCTCGCAATTCCGCCACTACGGCGAAGCCTTCGCCATCGGCCGCGCCATGCGCCGCCGCGGCGCAAGCCCAAGCGGCATACGGACCATGTGGCGCGACTGGCGCCGCCAGCAGAAGTTGATGGAATCATACCCCATCAACGATTAGCGGTGGATGGGTCTCGACCCATCATCTCTCCACCGCGCGCACGATGATGGGTCAAGACCCATCCACCGGTGGCTAGGCGCGAGGCAGTTTCAGCGCCCAGGCGATGAACACCGCCAGCAACGCCCCGGCCAGGCCGAACCACGTAAACGCATACTGCAAATGATTGTTCGGCGGCGACGGCAACGCGGCCGCCGGAATCGGGCCGGCCGGCGGCGGCGATCCCTCGGCGACCAGCGTGAAAGGTGCCAGATCCGCCACGCCCAGCGCGCGCCCGATGGCCGCAGGGTCGAGCGTATAGAAACGGCGGTCCTCCGGGTCGTCGGGCGCGGAGAGGAACCCCGCATGCTCCGCGGGCCTGGCGAAACCGGTGACGTCGGCCGGCCCCTCGCGCGGCGTTACCTGCGTATGCGGGTCGGCCGGAACCCAGCCCAGATCGACCAGGACCGGCCTGTGCGAAGGCCGGTCGAGCACTTGCAGCAGTTGCACCCCCATCATCGGGACGGAGCCGACGTCCCGCACCTCGTCGCCGTAAAGCGCGAACACACCGGGACGCAGGGTGCCGGAGACGGTGACGCGGGCGAAGCGGGAGGGCACGGCATCCGTCAGCGGCACCGGCGGCGCGTGCTCGGCATGGGCGATTTCGGCCAGCAGCGCCTCTTTCCAGGCCAGCCGGTGCAATTGCCAGAACCCCAGCATGAGCAGGATGGCCAAAAGCACCAGCGTGGTCAGGCCTGGCGCCAGCAGGCGCCTGTTCAAAACCCCATCTCGGAGGCGCGCGTGGCAAATTGCTGGGCGGCCAGAAAGCTTTTGAGATAGCGCGTCATCACCAGCGCCAGCACGATCGTGACCGGTATCCACACCAGCGCATGCACCCACAGGGGCGGGGCATATGTCATGTCCAGCCAGATGGCGCCCCCGGCAATGATGAACCCCAGCACCATCAGGATCGGCACCACGAACCCGTCGCCTGTGTCGAATTTTGAGAAATCCAGGCCGCAGACGCTGCACGTGTCGGCAATGGCGATCGGGCCGGAAAACAGCCGCCCCTCGCCGCAGCGTGGGCAGCGGCAGGTCAGCGCCGCGCGGGCGACGCTGACCCTGCGCTCAGCCACGCCTACTCGATCACCGGCGGGCCGGCGCCCCAGATATAGACGAATACAAACAGGAACAGCCAGACCACATCGACGAAATGCCAGTACCAGGCGGCCGCCTCGAACCCGAAATGCCGCTCCAGCGTAAATCCGCCGGCACGCGCCCGGAACCAGCAGACCAGCAGGAAGCTGGTGCCGATGATGACATGCACGCCGTGGAAGCCGGTCGCCAGGAAAAACACGGAGGGATAGATGCCGCCGCCGACGAAATGGAACGGCGCCTCACTATACTCCATCGCCTGCAAACCCGTAAAACTCAGCCCCAGCAGCACGGACAGGCCAAGGGCCAGCACCATGGTGCGGCGATGGCCTTCGAGCAGCGAATGATGCGCCCAGGTCACGGTGCAGCCTGACAGCAGCAGGATCATGGTGTTGAGGAACGGCACGCGGAACGCATCGAACGTATGCACGCCGGGCGGCGGCCAGCTCGGGTTCGCGGTGTCGAGCACATGGTCCGGATAGAGTGCGAAATGGAAGAAGGCCCAGAAGAAGCCGACGAAGAACATCACTTCGGAGGCGATGAACAGCATCATCCCGTAGCGCATGCCGAGCTGCACCACGGCCGAGTGCATGCCCGGCGTGCTGCTTTCGATCAGCACCTGCTTCCACCAGTTGAACATGACCAGCGCGGTCAGCACGGCGCCGGCGGCGAGCACCCAGTAATTGCCCCAGTGCGCGGCGAACACGATGCCGGTGAGCAGCAACCCGCCGCCCGCGGCGCCCGCGATCGGCCAGGGGCTGGGATCGACCAGATGGTAGGGCTGCTTTAACCCGGAGCTTTGCACGAGAGGCGTCTCGTGTGTGACTGCTGTATCCATGGTTGTCACCTATTCAGGCATGAGCTGGATTGTCGTCGAACAACCGTAGGATGGGTCTTGACCCATCACTCCGGCTCGGCCGGGTGCGCAATGATGGGTCAGGACCCATCCTACGGTTGCCCGGCCTGGGGAATTTCTCAAGCATGTGCCAACTTCACCAAGGTTATCGCAAAGAACAGCACAGCCAAAGCGCTCAGCACCAGCAGCAGCGCGAGATTGCGCCCCTTCTGCCGCCGCCGCATTTCGGCGGCTTGCAGAAGTGTAGGCCGCGGCGGGAAATCGTCATTGTAGTCCGCCATGTCACGCGACCAGCCGGTCGGCGGCGATGGCAAGGAAAATCACTGCGAGATATATCAGCGAATAGCGGAACAGCAATCTCGCCGGCCGGTCGCCCGTTTCGCTGTTGCCCTGCGCATCCTGGCGGTCGCACAAAGTCCATAGCGCGCCTGCAACAAACACCGCGCTCATGACCGCGGCGGTCATGCCGTACAGCGCATGCGTATAGCCCAGCACCCAGGGCAGAACCGACACGGCGCCGAGCACGAGCGTGTAGGCCAGAATATGCCGGCGCGTGCTGCGCGCACCGGCGACGACGGGCAGCATTGGCACCCCTGCCCGCCCGTAATCGCGGCAGGCATAGAGCGACAGCGCCCAGAAATGCGGCGGCGTCCACAGAAAGATCAGCGCGAACAGCAAAATCGGCAGCACACCCACATGGCCGGTCACCGCAACCCAGCCGATCACCGGCGGAAACGCGCCGGCCGCGCCGCCAATGACGATATTCTGCGGCGTCCGCCGTTTCAGCCACATCGTATAGACGAACACGTAAAACCCGATGGACACGGCCAGCCACTCTGCCGCCGCCAAATTCGTCGCCAGCCCCATCACCAGCACCGAGCCCACCGCCAAGGTCACGCCAAACCCCATCGCGTCACCTGCCGGCAAGCGCCCATCAGGGATCGGCCGCCGCCGCGTGCGGAGCATGAGCGCGTCAATATCCCGCTCCCACCACATATTGAGCGCCCCCGCCGCGCCGGCGGCGATGGCGATGCACAAGATGGCCGTGAACGCCAGCACCGGATGCAAATGGCCCGGCGCCAGAAACAGGCCGATGGCACCGGTGAACACGACAAGCGACACCACGCGCGGCTTGAGCAGCAGCAGCCAGTCGCGCCATTCGGTGCTTGGCGCTAGCTCAACGGCTTCAATAACTGCTGCCAAAACCTACCTCTATAAACGTTTGTATCCGTCGTACCCGTAGGGCGGAAAAGCGAAGCACCTTCCGCCACTTCCACCGCTCGACAACACACAAGTCACCCAACCTGCTGCACGGCCGTATTGGCGGAAGGCGCTTCGCTTTTCCGCCCTACGGTTTACCTGACGCGCGGCAGTTCCTCGAACGTATGGAACGGCGGCGGCGAGCTCACCGTCCACTCCAGCGTCGTCGCCCCCTCGCCCCAGTAATTCCCGGCCAACACTTCCTTCGACGTAAAGGTGCGATACACGACATAGAGGAAGATGAACACCGAGAGCGCGCCGATATACGACCCGATCGATGCCACATAATTCCACCCCGCAAACGCCAGCGGATAATCCGGATAGCGCCGCGGCATGCCGGCCGCACCCAGGAAATGCATGGGGAAGAAGGTGATGTTCACCCCCACGAACGTCACCCAGAAATGCACCTTGCCCCAGAACTCCGGATACTGATGGCCGGACATCTTGCCGATCCAATAGTACCAGCCGGCAAAGATCGAGAACACCGCGCCCAGCGACAGCACATAATGGAAATGCGCCACCACATAATAGGTGTTGTGCAGAACCTGGTCGATGCTCGCATTGGCCAGCACCACGCCGGTCACGCCGCCCACGGTAAACAGGAAGATGAAGCCGATCGCCCACAGCATCGGCACCTTCATCTCAATGGACCCGCCCCACATGGTCGCGATCCACGAAAAGATTTTTATTCCTGTCGGCACGGCGATGACCATGGTGGCCGTCATGAAATAAGCGCGGGTATCGACCGACATGCCGGAGACGAACATGTGGTGCGCCCACACGACGAAACCCACCACGCCGATCGCCACCATCGCGAACGCCATGCCCAAATAGCCGAACACCGGCTTTTTGGAAAATGTGCTCACCACATGGCTGATGATGCCGAACCCCGGCAAAATCATGATGTACACTTCGGGATGGCCGAAGAACCAGAACAGATGCTGCCACAGCACCGGATCGCCGCCGCCCTGCGGATCGAAGAACGAGGTGCCAAAGTTGCGGTCACAGATCAGCATGGTGATGGCACCCGCCAGCACCGGCAGCGACAGCAGCAGCAGGAAGGCGGTCACCAGCATCGCCCAGATGAACAGCGGCATCTTGAACATCGTCATGCCGGGCGTGCGCATGTTGAAGATCGTGGTGATGAAATTCAGCGCACCCAGCAGCGAGGAAATACCCGCCAGATGCAGCGCGAACAGCGTGAAATCCATGCCGGGGCCGGATTCATAGGTGCTGTTGCTCAGCGGCGGATACAACGTCCAGCCCGACCCGCTCTCGCCCATCAGCAGCCCGGCGATGATCAGCGCGAACGCCGGCACCAGCAGCCAGAAGCTGATATTGTTCAACCGCGGAAACGCCATGTCCGGCGCCCCGATCATCAGCGGGATGAACCAGTTGCCGAACCCGCCGATCAGCGCCGGCATGACCGTGAAGAAGATCATGATCAGCCCATGCGCCGTCACGATCGTGTTCCACTCCTGGCCGGAGGTCACGATCGTATTGCCCGGATGCGCCAATTGCGCGCGCATGATGATGGACAGCAGCCCACCAACCAGGCCGGCACACACGGCAAAGATCAGATAGAGTGTGCCGATGTCCTTATGGTTGGTCGAGAACAGCCATTTCTGCGCGAACGTCAGCTTATGCTCGTGATGCGCGTCATGATGATGGTCGTGGGTGGTGGCGGACATGATCAGTGCTCCGTACCGGCGGCCGTTTCAGCCTGCGCAAACCGCGCCGGCTGATCGAGAGAGGCGTTGCTGAATTTGGTCTTGGCCGTCACCAGCCAGGATTTGAACTCGTCGGGCGAGACGGCGTGAATGCCGATCGGCATCACACTATGGTTGGTGCCGCAAATCTGGTTGCATTCGCCGTAATAATCGCCCGGCTGGTCGATGCGCACCCAAGTCTCGATGGTGCGCCCGGGAATCGCATAGCGTTGCACGCCGAGCGAGGGGATGAAGAAGCTGTGGATCACATCCGCCCCCGTGGTCAGGATGCGGATATTTTTACCCACCGGCAACACCAGCTGATTATCCACCAGCAGATGGCGCATCGGCTTCTGCTCAGGCTTCAAGTCCTCGTCATCAATCATGCGCGACTCGAAATGGATCCCGCCGGCATCAGGATAAGTGTACTCCCAATACCATTGGTGCCCGGTGACCTTGATGGTCATGTCCGCGTCATGCGTGCGGTCTTCATAATAGACCAGGCGGAGCGAGGGGATGAACATGCCGACCAGGATGAGCACGGGGATGATCGTCCAGGCGGCCTCAAGCGTGGAATTATGGCTCACGCTGCTGGGCGTTGGGTTCTTCGCGGCACTGTAGCGCCACATCACATAGGCCAGCAGGCCGGCGACGAACACGGTGATGAGCACGATAATGACCGTCACCCAATCGTTCAGATGTTCGATCCTGACCTGCACCGGGCTGTGCGGCGCCTGCATGCCGGTCTGCCAGCGTTGCGGCGCCATCACCAGCCCGGTGGGCGGGTCGGCGGCGAAAGCTGTCCCCGCAGAGAGGGCCAGCAGAAAGGCGCTTGCAGCAAGCTGCCGGAATTTTGCGTGCATCGTAGGCAATCATCCTGCCGATCGGGGCCGGTTCCGCCGCATGGCGGCAACCCGGCCGGTTTTGTCGTCCCTCGGATATCGGAGCGTTCCGCACAGATCAAGGTGCGGCGCAGCACGATAGGCCCAAAGGCTACAGGCGGGGAAGTTGCACGAGCGTGAACAAGCCCGCCGGCGGTAGCGAAGTCATGCGCGCGGCCGCCAGCGACGCCGGGTCGAGCAACTCCGAAAACGCGAAATCCGGGTGCCAGCCCAGCGCATGCGACAGCGGCACCATCGCGCGCTCCACGGCGAGTCGTACTCCGCCGGACGCCGAAAAATGATTGGCGAACAATATGTGGCCGCCCGGCCGCACCAGCCGGCGCAATTCCGCCAGCAGCACTTTCGGATGCGGCACCACGGAGGCCACGAACATCGCCACCGCAATGTCGAAACTGGCGGACGGCAGCCCGGTCGCCTCCGCATCCAGCTCCAGCAGCGCCTCGACATTCTCCAACCCCAGCGACGCCACCCGCGCCCGCGCCCGCGCCAGCATGTCGGCCGAGAGGTCGATGCCGGTAATGCGCCGGTCCGGGCTGTAATGCGGCAGCGCCAGGCCCGTGCCCACGCCCACTTCGAGCACGCACTCGCCGGGCAGCGCATTCACCGCCGCCACCGCCCGCCGCCGCGCCCACACGGAAACGCTGCCGAACGCCAGGTCATAGAACGACGCCTGCCTTCGGTAGGCAGTGCGCACGGCGTCAGCATCGAGTCGGGTCATCCGCCGCGCGTAGCAGAGTCAGGAGTCAGCCACCAGCCTTCAGTCGTCAGAAGCTTTGACGACTGAAGGCTGACTCCTGACGACTGACTTACTCGGCCGGCGACAGATTGACTGCGGCGGCGCGGCCGTTCTGCTGCTGCTCGATTTCGAAGCCGACGCGCTGGCCCTCATTGAGGTTGCGCAGCCCGGCTTTCTGCACCGCACTGATATGCACGAAAATATCCTTGCCGCCGGTCTCCGGCTCGATGAAGCCGTAGCCTTTGGTCGGGTTGAACCATTTCACGGTTCCGCTGGACATGATTATAGTCTCCCTGCTCGGCGCCGGATCGATTTTCAAAGACATGCCCGGCTTGCCTGGGATAGACGCTAATCCTTCCGCAACGGCGCTGCAATTGGTCTTATGAGGCCAGATATTGCCGACTCTCAGGGACTCGCAGTGATGACGACGACGTATATCTTGATCTGGGCCAGCGCCCACCGGGCACTGGTCATTTTCGTGGTCGGCGCCTCCCTGTGGGTCGCCGCCTACGCCTGGTATTTCAAGGGCGACTGGGACAGCTACTGGCGCGACCGCCGCCCGCACAAATGGAGCGTGGACATGGAGTCCAAGACCGTCAAAGGCGGCCGCAAACCCGTCGAGTAGGGTGGGCTTTAGCCCACCACACAGGCCCAACGTCGGCAGGGTGGGCTGAAACCCACCCTAGGATTCGTAAGCCACCAGCGTCTCCACCGGAATATCCAGCCGCTTCCGCCCCCCCAGAAACGCCAGCTCGATCAACGTGGCGGCGGCCGGCACCTCGGCGCCCATACGCCGCAGCAGCGAAACGCCGGCCGCCATGGTGCCGCCGGTCGCCAGAAGGTCATCCACGATCACCACGCGCTGCCCCGGCCGCACCGCGTCGGTCTGCACCTCCACCCGGTCGCTGCCATATTCCAGCGCGTAATCCAGCCCGGTGACCGCCCCCGGCAGCTTCCCCGGCTTGCGCACCATGATGAAGCCGCACCCCAGCTTCAGCGCCAGCGGGGCGGCGAGCAGGAAGCCGCGCGACTCGATCCCCGCGAGCAGGTCGGGCTGATAGGCGCGGACAAGCCCGGCCAGCCGCCCCATCGCCACCTGCCAGGCATCCGGGTGCCGCAACAGCGTCGAAATATCGTAGAACAGAATGCCGGGCTTGGGGAAATCCGGAATGGCGCGGATATGATCTTTGAGGTCCATGGCGGCACCTTGTCTGCAAAGCCCCATGCTCTAGCCGGGCGCCCGGCATTGCGCTAGCTGGCAAGCCATGTCCCGCACGCCGATCGCCATTGTCGCCACCCTGATCTTCGCCGGCACCTGGATCGCCGCCGCCGCCGTGCTGGGCGACCACCTGGCCGGCCTGCCCTGGTTCGTGCAGGCACCCTATTATGTGACCGTCGGCTTCGTCTGGGTCTTCCCGGTGCGCTGGCTCATGCTCTGGTCCGCACACCAGCGATAAATATCGGCCCCTGGTCGGAGTGAGAGGATTCGAACCTCCGGCCCCTGCGTCCCGAACACAGTGCTCTACCAGGCTGAGCTACACTCCGACAGCCGAGGGCGCGCCTATACGCTGCGCGCCGCGCAAGAGCAAGCGTTCACGGTTCGACGGCGACCGTCGCCGCCGACAGCGGGCTCTGCACGCCTTTGGCATCGACGCTATAGGCGCGGTAATAATGCGTGCCCGACCCGGGCGTATCCGTGCAGCTGCTCGCGGTGCCCGCGCATTGCGCAAGCTCGGCCCCGTCGCGCTGCACATGATAGGTGAACGGCCCGGGCACCTCGCCGGCCGCCACCGGATTCCAACTCAGCGTCACGGTCGTGTCCTGGCAGACCACATGCACCATGTCCTGGTCGCAGGCGGCGAAAATGCCGGTCGGGATATGGGTGGAGAGGATCAGCGGGGGGTTCGGCGTCTGGGTAAAGTCGAACTCGCTCATCAGGTTGCCGATCTGCGCCGTGCTGCCGTCGATGTAGCGGACTTGTGTGACGGTATCGCGCAACACGCCGCGGTTGTCCGGATTGCCCAGCTCGAACGGGTCCAGCCGCGCGCCGCCCGCGAACATGTCCTCGATCAGCCGCGCGTAGCTGTCGAAACTATAGAGCTGGTGGTCGATATACCCAGGCTTGGCCCAGGCGCTGATCAGCATCGCCGGCACCCGCAGCCCGTAGGACATCACCGGCGCGCCCTTGGTCACGCCATTAAAACTGTTCGGCGGATCCACGTGGTCGTAAAATCCGCCCCAATCGTCCCAGGCGATAAAAATCGCCGTATTCTCCCAGTACGGCGACTGCATCACCGCATTGATCACGGACGTCACATATTCCATGCCGATGGTGATGCCCGCGACCGGATGCTCGCTGTACACGTCCGACGGCACCAGCCAGTTCACCTGCGCCAGTTGGCCGGCCTTCACGTCGGAGAGAAACTGGCTCAGCGGCGGGTTATGCGCCGTGAGATAGGCCTTCCCCTGCTGCTTGACATAGATGAACAGCGGCGCCGGGTTCCATAGCGACCCCACCGTCGCCGCCTGCACCTGCGGCGGGCAGCTCTCCTCCCCATCCTCGCAATCCGGCTCGGTCCCCTCGCCCAGATAATATTTCCAGCTCACGTCATGCAGGTCGAGCAACTGGAACAGCGGTGCCCAGGGAAACTGCAACCCCGGCGTCGGCAGGTCCACATGCTCGGTATGGCAGCTCAGCGCCTGGGTGTTGTCCGCGCACACCGCCGACCATTCGCTGGTCAGGTCCAGATGCGAGGGGAACGACCAGTCGCGCACCGCCTCGAACATATTGTCCTGCAGCACGAAATGCTGGGCATAGGCCCAGTAGTTCGGAATGTCGTCGGCGGTGTGATAGCCCATGGCATCGTGGATCACCTCGCCGTACAGCGCGCCGAAGCAGCTGACCGCCGGCGCCGGCGCCGTGCAGGTGTAGGCGGGGAAACCCTCCGTCTGAACATTGACGAAACCATCCATTTTGGCCGTGGTAATGCCGTCGTCCAGATCGCGCTGGGCAAAGCCCTGGCTGTGGTTGCCGCCCAGATTGACGTCGAGCGGATTATGGAAGGGCGCCACGCACCCCTCGCTGGGCTTGGTCGGATCGTAGGGGATACAGGTGCCGGCCGGAATGCCGTTGGCGCCGGGGAAAGTTCCAAAATAGCTGTCGAAGGAGCGGTTCTCCTGCATGATGATGATGATGTGCTTGATCTTCGTCGTGGCCTGCGCCCGGGCGGGCTGCGCCGCCCCGAACTGGCCAACCATGGCCAGCACCAGGCCAATTACCTGCAAACATAGCCGAACGCGCATGACAAAACCCCAGATTACGCGCGTATTTTAGCGGCGGCGTGGATGTAGGTCTATCTGACGTAAAGAGTAAGAAAGAGTTCTTTTTTGAAAAAAAGAACCAAAAAACTTTTGAATCTTAGGCCGAGCCCCTCCTGAGAGTCCGAAGCCAAATTTGCAAAAGTTTTTTGGTTCTTTTTTTCAAAAAAGAACTGCTTCCTTCCCCGCGGCCGCAAGGCACGAACCTTGCTAATTCACGCTCCGCTGCAATACTCACCAATGACCGATGAAGGGGCAGGGGAAGCCATGACCGACGCACCGAACGCCATGCAACCCACCCGCCGCCAGCTTCTCGCCCGCATCGGCATCGCCGCCGGCAGTGTCGCCATGTATCAGGCCATGACCCGGATGGGGCACGCCGCCGGCACCGACTTTACCGCCCCCCCGTCACTCACTGGCGCCAAACCAGGCACATCGGTGATCGTGCTCGGCGCCGGCCTCTCCGGCATGCTTGCCGCCTACGAGCTGCGCCGCGCCGGCTACAATGTGCGGGTGCTGGAGTATCAGAACCGCTCCGGCGGCCGCAATTTTACCCTGCGCGGCGGCGACACACTCACCGAACTCGGCGGCTATACGCAGAAATGCGAGTTTGCGTCCGGCAACTACATCAACCCCGGCCCCTGGCGCATCCCCTACCACCACCAGGCCATCCTGCATTACTGCCGCACCCTCGGCGTGGCGCTGGAACCCTTCATCGAGGTGAACCACAACGCCTATCTGCACGACACCAAGAGTTTCGGCGGCGAACCGCAACGCTACCGCAAAATCCTCGGCGATTTCACCGGCCAGACCGCCGAACTTCTCGCCAAGGCCATCAACCAGAAGGATCTGGACCTCCCCGTCACCGCCGAGGAAAAGCACGACATCCTCGCCGCCATGCGCGGCTGGGGCCTGCTCGACGAGAATTACACCTACGGCGGCCCCATGGCCTCGCTGCGACGCGGCTACGACAAGCCGCCGGGCGCCGGCCCGAACGGTGCGGCCATCCCCTCCACCGCGCTGCCCCGCGCCGCCGTGATGAAATCCGGCCTCTGGCAGTATCTCGCCTTCAACATGAGCAACGACGTGCAGACCACCATGTTCCAGCCCGTCGGCGGCATGGACATGATCGGCCGCGCCTTCGCCAAACAGGTCAACGACATCGTCACCCACAATGTGAAGGTGACGAACATCAGGCAGGACAGCACCGGCGTCACCATCGCCTACATCGACAGCGTAAAAGGCGGCGCCCCACAGACCGCGCACGCCGACTATTGCGTCTGCACCATCCCGCTGCCGGTGCTCAGCCAGCTCGACATCCAGGTCAGCGAGGCGATGAAATCCGCCATCGCCGCCGTGCCCTATCACTCATCCGTCAAAGTCGGCCTGGAATTCAAGCGCCGCTTCTGGGAGGAGGACGACCAGATCTACGGCGGCATTACGTTCACCGACATGCCGATCAGCGTCATGTCCTACCCGAGCACCGGCTATTTCTCCAAAGGTCCGGCGGTGATGCTCGGTGCCTACATGTTCGGCGCCGCCGCCTATGATTTCGCCGGCATGGAGCCGCAGGCGCGGGTGCAGGCGGCGCTGGAACAGGGCGCGAAAATTCACAAGCAGTATCCGGCGGAATTTGCCAACGGCGTCGGCGTGGCCTGGAGCCGCATGCCATGGACACTGGGCTGTTGTTCGATGTGGGCAGAGGAAGCACGCAAATTGCACTACAAGACACTCACCACCATGGACGGCCGCATCGTGCTCGCCGGCGAGCATGCCTCCTACGTCGGCTGCTGGCAGGAGGGGGCTCTGCTCTCCTCGCTGTCGGCCATCACCCAGCTTCACCAGCGCGCCGTGCAGGCCATCTGATGCGCGCCCTGCTCCCGCTGCTGCTGCTGTCAGCCACGCCGGCGCTCGCCGACAGCGCCGCCAACCTCACCCACGCCGTCACCGCCGACACTGGTGCGGCGGTATTCCAGCACGTCTGCCAGGGCTGCCACATGCCCGGCGGCCGGGGTGCGAGCGGCGCCGGCGCCTTCCCCGCGCTGGCCCACAACGCGAAGCTCGAGAATGCCGGCTACCCGATCTCCATGGTGCTAAACGGCCACGGCGGCATGCCCTGGTTCAACGGCGTGCTGACCCCCACACAAATCGCCGACGTGCTCAACTACGTCCGCACCCATTTCGGCAACAATTACACCGACAAAATCACCCCCGCCGACGTCACCGCCGCCGCCGGCCCCCCCCCAGTCCTGGAACGCTAGCGTAGGATGGGTCTTGACCCATCATCACACACGCCTCGCGTCCCCCATGATGGGTCAAGACCCATCCTACGCCGGTCAAAATCCGTGGTGATGAAGCCCCGCCAACAGCGTCTCGACATGGCGGAACAGCTCGGACCCGCCGCCCAGGGTGAGCGCACCCGCATGTGACACCTCCGTCACCGCCGCCGGCGCAGAACTCCAGTCCGACGCGGAAAATGCATGGCCCGCGCTCTTGGCCACAGTGAGCACAAAAGTCTCGGACACCGACATGTTGCTGGTATCCGTCGCCGTCACTTTGACTGCCAGGCTTTCCGCCGACGAAGGCGCCGTGCCCGAAAATGTGCCGTTGCTAAAGCTCAGCCATGACGGGAGCGACGACCCATTGGCCAGCGCCGCCTTGAGCGTCAGCGTCTCGCTCTGCGGATCGACAAAGAGGTTGGACGGCACCGTGTCGCTAAAACTCGCCCCTTCGGCCAGCACCAGAGGCGAGACGACCACGGACGCCGTCGGCGCCGCCGCCGGGACGGTGGCCGTAAACGTCTCGGACGTCGAAAGCCCAGACGTGTCCGTCGCCGTCACCACGATCGGCAGGCTCAGCATGCCCTTGGGAACCGTGCCCGAAAATGTCCGCGTCGTGGCATTGAACGTCAGCCAGCTCGGCAGCGTCGTCCCGGCGACGCCGGACGCCTTGTAGGTCAGCGCTTCCTTCTGCGGATCGGTGAACAGGGTCGCCGGCAGGGTAAGGCTCACCTTGCTGCCCTGCTGCCAGCTCTGGTTCGCCGTGGCAGTCCCGAGCTTCGGCGCCGCCAGCGTCACCGCGGCGACGTTCACCGTCAACGTCTGCCAGTCGCCCCAATAGGTGCCATTGTAGGCACGCGCATCCACCGTATCGGTGCCCGCCGCCGTATAAGAGAGGGTGACGGAGGAGAGCGTCGTCACCGTCAGCGCGCTCGCCGCCGAATGCGCCGTCTTCGACACGCCCGAGACCCCAAAACTGGCACCGCTCGCGCTGTCATAGAGCTGGTACTCGGTGATGGATTTGCTCGACGGATCCGTCGCCGAGAGCAGCCCGGTCAGCGCCAGCGGCGTGCTCGTGGTCGCACTGGCGCTCGCGGCCGCCGTCACGACGGGCGTATCGAGCTGATAAATCACCACATCGGCCGGATTGGCGCCGGCAAATTCCTGCGACGCCAGATGCGGCGCCTCCACCACGATGTCGCTGGACGAGCCATCATTGGCCGAATTCTCGATCGTGCCGTTGTAATTTTCGTAGGTAATATTGTCGATCAGCTCGGCCGTGCTGCCGCTGCCGGAGACGCAGGTGGTGATATGGCCGCCGCCGCCCGCCGGCACGAAAGCCACCACATCGCCGGTATGCACCAGGCTCTGCCAGTCCGAATTGCTCGATACCGGCCCGTTATACGCCACCATCCATTCGCCGTTCGGCTTGCCGGCAATCTCCAGCGCCGTGCTCTGCACCGGCAGAGCGGCGCCGGATTCGGCGGCAATCGTGCTCGCCAGCACCCAGCACCCGTTCTCATTCCACGCATCGCCGACATATTTCTCCGCCACCGCGGCAATCCCGTCCGGTGTCGCCTGCGACGGCGGCGTGCCGCTGAACGAAGGGTCGGTCACCACACAGGCCGAGCCGACATAGCCGCTCGAATCCGCTTCCATGAGCGAATAGGCGTCAGAGGCATAGGATTGCGCGATCGACTGGGACGTCGTCTCGAACAGCGAAATGTTGGTCATGTCATGCGCGCTGCCGGACGCCGTGTACGTCAGGCTGGAGAGCGACCCATAGGTCGCGTTCACATACTGGCCGGTGGCCGCATTCCACGTATAGACAATGCCCGCCCCGCGCGCATCGCCGCCGGTGCCCGACAAACCCAGCGTATGCCCATTGCCCGAAAACTGCCCGGTCGCATCGGTGGCGGCCGCGGTGTACTCGTTCCGGTCGAGCGCGCAGACCACCAGATATTCGGGATTGGCGCTGCCGCTGACACTGAAAAACTGCGACAGGGAGACAGTCGTGGCGCCGCTGACGATGGCGTCAGAGCTGGTCTCAGAAATCGGCATCTGTCTCTTCCTGCTAGGTTCGGGCGCAAAATGCGCACCGAGCCTAAAGGAAGGGTAAATTCGCGACGGTTTATTTTCGGCGCTGCCCTGCGCGAATCGCGGCCTGGCAGCGGGATGATGCGCAGCACGCGCCGGAGAACTTACCGAAGCGTGACTGTTGAGCCCTCCCTCGTAGCCCGCATGCAGCGAAGCGGAATGCGGGGCCAGCGCGCGCCGCCCCCGCATTCCGCTTCGCTACATGACGGGCTACGGCGACGGCGCAGGATCACGGCACGAAGGCGCGCTGATATTGCGGCGGCAGATCGGGTGCGACGCCCAGGGTTTTGGCCGCACGTATCGGCCAGGCCGGGTCGGCGAGCAGGGCGCGGGCGAGGAAGACCAGGTCGGCGCGGCCGTTGGCAATGATTTCGTCGGCGTGCTCGGCGGCGTGTATCAGGCCGACGGCGCCGGTGGGAATCCCGGCGTCGCGGCGGATGCGCTCGGCGAACGGCACCTGGTAGCCGGCGTGCAGCGACGGGATGCGCTGCGCGGGAGAGAGGCCGCCGCCGGAGCAGTCGATCAGGTCGATGTCGCCGCGGGCATGGAGCATTTTCGCCAGCGCCACGCTATCGTCGAGCGTCAGGCCGCCGTCGGCGAAGTCGCTGCACGAGAGCCGGACGAAGAGCGGCAGGTCGTCCGGCCACTCGGCGCGCACGGCGTCGATGGTTTCCATGAGCGCACGGGCGCGGCCGTGCAGATCGCCGCCGTAGCCATCGTTGCGTTGGTTGGACAGCGGCGAGAGGAACGCGTGCAGCAGATAGCCGTGGGCGCCGTGCAGTTCGAGGATTTTGAATCCGGCCTCGCGCGCCAGGCGGGCGGTGGCGGCGAACTGCGCGATGACCCCGTGGATGTCGTCCTGCGACAGCGGCGTCGGCACCGTATGGTCGGGGCTGAAGGCGAGCGCGCTCGGCGCCACGGGCGTCCAGCCGCCGGCATCGAGCGGGATCGGCTTGCCGCCGCGCCAGGGCACGTCGCAACTCGCCTTGCGCCCGGCGTGGGCGATCTGCATGGCCGGCACCGCCCCGAGCGAGGTGATGAGCGACGCGAGCCGCGCGGCGAGCACCTGCTGCGCCTCATTCCATAAACCCAGGCACCCAGGCGTAATGCGCCCGATGGCGGACACATGCGTCGCCTCGGTAAACACAATGCCTGCCCCGCCGGCCGCCTTGGCGCCCAAATTCTGGATATGCCAGTCGCCGCCGAGCCCGTCGGTGGCGCTGTACTGGCACATCGGCGAGACGACGATGCGGTTGCGCGCCGTGACGGAGCGGAAAATTGCGGGCTGGAACAGGGCAGGAATATGAGCCATGGGAACCTCGTAGGGCGGATTTTTTATCCGCCCCTTTTCCGCACATCATGACAAGGGGGGGCAAGGGGCGGATAAAAAATCCGCCCTACGACCCGGCGGGGTTCGGATCCCGCCACGCCCGCTCGAACGGCAGCCGCCAGGCATGCGGTGCGACCAGTTGATGGATCGACTTCGGCCCCCACGACCCCGGCGCATACAGACGCACCGGCGGCGGCGCTTCCAGCAGAGGCTGCGATACCTCCCACAGCCGCTCAATGCCTTCAGCAGTGGTGAACAGCGTGTGGTCGCCGCGCATGGCGTCGAGAATTAGCCGCTCATACGCCTCCAGCACCTCGCCGATCAGCCCGGTGTCGCGCATGGCGAATTGCAGGCTCAGCTTGTCCAGCCGCATGCCGGGGCCAGGCCGCTTGCCATAAAACGACAGCGACACTTTGGAGGCATCGGCCAGGTCGAAGGTAAGATGGTCCGGCCCCTGCGCACCCACGCCGGAGCCCACCGGAAACATGCTTTTCGGCGGCTCGCGGAAAGCGATCGAAATGATCCGCTGCCCCTCCGCCATGCGCTTGCCGGTGCGCAGAAAGAACGGCACGCCCGCCCAGCGCCAATTATCGATATGGCATTTCAGCGCAATGAACGTCTCGGTATCGGACTCCGGATCCACCCCATCCTCGTCGCGGTAGCCATTATACTGGCCACGCACCACATCGCGCGGGTCGATCGGCAGCATGCTTCTGAAAACCTTGTTCTTCTCCTCGCTGATCGGCACCGGCTCCAGCGACGTCGGCGCTTCCATGGCCATGAAGCCGAGAATCTGGAACAGATGCGTCACCACCATGTCGCGGTAGGCGCCGGTCTGCTCATAAAACCCCGCGCGTTTGCCCAAGCCCAGCGTCTCCGGCACGTCGATCTGCACGTGATCGATGAAATTGCGGTTCCAGATCGGCTCGAACAGGCCGTTGGCGAAGCGGAACGCCAG
>Ga0116231_10007183_pt1 | contig 20630 bp, 19 predicted proteins | sample S1TSphgellanicum_2_FD_89695 | JGI IMG/M metagenome (GOLD analysis project Ga0116231, IMG submission 89695) | Host-associated microbial communities from peat moss isolated from Minnesota, USA - S1T2_Fd - Sphagnum magellanicum MG | ecosystem: Host-associated > Plants > Peat moss > Unclassified...
ACCAGCGGTTGTTTGAAAAGAAAAGTTTTTTTAAAAAACCAAAAACATCAACCAAACATTGTTGAAATAACACACCTGTGCATTATGCATGGGGTTCACACTAGTCATGGATATAAAAGACAAGTGATATAAAAGACAAAACAAGAAATAGTTTTCAATGTTTAGACAAAAGCAAGTGAGTTGATTTTCACACCGCAAACCTTAAAAAAGTAGTCAAATACAATTTCAAGCTACACTACTACTGTGTGCAAAGATTTGCTTGAAGAAGTTTTATGGTAGAAAGTTCAATACCTGAAGGCCAACAGCACAATTTTCTCAAGAATGATGGAACAATGTATCATAAGTGTACAGTAATGCCTGAAGGCTAGGTCATTCCTCAAATAATGGGCCCCTGAGGTTGGAGGCCAGGCATTATTTCAGAAATGCCCTGGCCTGAGGGTGTTGCATGGTATAAAAATCAATTCTTTTCATCATTTAAAACAAAATTTACTTTTTTTTCCTGTGATACACTACAATAAGTATAGGAGGTCTTCATGAATATTAAATATAAGTAAATATAAGAATATAAGTGTAACAATCACACCCTAAAATTCAAAAAAATCGTGGAAAAATGGCAACTGTATTAAAATTATAAAGGGAATAAGCAAAAGAGTATTCCTGTTTCATCTTTGTTGTCCCAGGATGGGCAAATTCACCACAAAAGAAACGCTGATGATAATGGTGATCTTTCAAACATGAAAGTGTGGATGGAAAAAAATCATCCAAATGTGCTTGCACAACCAGATGCACAGTGTTAGGAGCTGCAAAAGATTAGTCCTGAAAGCCTTTTCCACAAGGTGTCAAATGGTGTGATTTCAGGTCATTGTCATTTTTCCATCTTTTCACAGCTCACCAAATAAGAACACCTTCAAAAGGACCACTGGAGTCAAAAGCCTTGAGGTATCCCAAAAATTGACCGGAAGTCAGTCAGAAAGGGTGTTCTTACCTTTCTCTTTAGTCTTTGGTGCTTTCTCTTTGCTTCAGTACGTTAGAAAAGCTCAAACCTCCAGGATGCCAGAGCTGAAAGCTTCCAATATATGTATTGGCTAAGCGAAACTGGAAGCAAAAGAGGTGGAATTTCGGGTTGTAAAAAGCTCTGATTTCACACTGTCTACTCAGCCGTGCGATCGTGGGTCTAGACCAGTGTTGGGCGGTTCTTTACTTAGAACCTCAGCTTCTGGATCCACATGTAAATGGAACCAGGAAATCTGCTTCTGGGTCGAGTTCTTTAAAAAACTTCTGGCTTGGGTTCTGGTTCTGGTTTTGGAACTCAGATTGGGTTCTGTTCCAGTTCCAAGTAACCTAGACTGGAACTGGCAATTAGCCTTCAGTTCTAGTCTATTAAAAAAACAGTCCCAAATCTGGTTCCAGTTCCAGTTCCAGTTCCACACACCTGAAATTAAAGATATAATTGGGGATCTAGTTATTCCAAAAAGAAGAATTCTGATTCTGATTCTGAAACTGGTTCCAAAAATCAGTTCAGTTCTTCCTAACCAGGATGGCCATTCTAAGTTACAAACCGGGTACCAGCTGAACCACTGATCCCTACCAGCACCCAATGCACTTTTGCTAACATTACACATCCTTTTTGCTAGCAATAAACTTCCCTTTTGTGGACCTCAAAATGCTGCCATTGCAATACCATTTTTTTGGTCAGCCAACTGGGCAGTTGTTCATCTACACATGCACCCGAATTGGCGTAGTCAAGATTGACCAAACTTCCCAAACCACCAACACAGTCAGCTACGAGTCATTCCAGCCCAGATGATCATGTTACTAGAGCGCAATAAAATAACAGTTTCATCGAAAAGTTTTCATTCAAGGTGAACTTTGTATTGGGGAAATTTATTATGGGTTTTTGGAAGGGCAAAATTTTTTTTGGGGCCTTGGCTCTGCCTTTCTATTGGCCATTGCTTCCTATTGCATTGTCAAAAATGAACTCATGTTGCTCTGCCTGATCCTTTGTGCAAGTAGAGGTTTGATACTAAGGCTCACTTTAGTCTAGGGTCCAGGGTCCAATTTTGTAGGAACCAATTTGTACTGATTTGAAGCTAATTGAATCCTTGAGTTGGGACTCTACCTTGGTCCCTAGCCTGATTCTTGGTTCTCCAAATCAGGAGCTCTCCTTTCAGCAGTGTTTTTTCGTCCGAACCAATTGATTTTCCCTCCAAAACAGGTGCCATGTAGGTTCAGCCTCAATTTGCCACTTTTTGGTCTTGGACCCTTGTCTAAAGGCATTGGGACCAATTTAAAAACTTTCAACCAATAAGCTTGCTAGAATTCATTGGTCCCTGGACCTTGGACCCTCGTCTAAAGTCGACTTACATTTGAAGTATTCCAGTCAAACCCGAGACCCTGCTCTCACGGGCAATCGTAGACCAACCCCACCAACCACCCAGGCTAAAAGTGGTCGAAGACCCAACGCAAGGTTCTTTTGGGCATAAGAAGCTATAGGGCGTGCGTTTCAGAGGGTATTTGTTGGCGGAAATAGAGCCAAGGTGGTGTTTGTTTGCGATTGTTGCAGAGCTCGAAGTTCGCTTGCGATGGCTGTCGCACACGCTATGGCTGCTACCCCTGTGACCAACACTCGTTGCAGTCTCTCAGGAAACGGGGAGGCTAGCACAAGTTTAGTGGCATCTTCTTCAGGCACCAAGGTCACGAGGGCAGTTTTATCGGGGTGCAGGGACAAGAAGCGCGTCGTGTGTCTGCGACGACGGCAGGGAAAGGATGGCCGTCAATTCAAGGAACAATCCTCCTTGAATGTGGGGTGTTCAAGGGAGACGTTTTTGCAAGTTGAAAGTTTTGGCAGGGAAGGAAGTGGGAATTGCCATCCCTCCAAGGGCGGTGTAATGGCGATTAGGGCTGGCAGTGCGGGGGTGCTGGAAGGTGCGCCTCCTGCAACTCGTGATGAGCCCACGATCGTGGAAGTAGATCTCGGAGATCGGAGCTACCCTATCTACATTGGCGCTGGTTTGCTGAACCAACCGGAGTTGCTACAGAGGCACGTTAAGGGGAAGAAGGTATGGAATGCATTATTCTCTATGCCTGCTCTCTGTGCTTGAAACAACAAAAACTCTCTCAACTTTTGGTCTTCTCAACCTTACCCCATACCTGTCATTTTCCCTCATCAGAATCCAAGGTTCCTGAACAGAGCCCGGGGGTTGACATGCTCTTGCCATACGGACAGTAAAGATCTGAGGATAGTCTGGCATAACGCGTGATGAACTACCAGAGCCTAGCTTAGATCTTGCGCTCATGTATATCTGGTCCGACTTTTCCTACAAAGTGCAGTTTTTCTGGATAATATATATCTCAGTTGGCTTATAGATTGAAAGGAGCCAGGGAAGAGTTTACCTCTGTTGAGATCAAGAGTCAGCATCAAAGCTTGTTTCACTTGGTCTGCAAATCTGACTTATCTGCAGAAGCCTGTGTGTATAGAAAAAGTAGGCATAATTGTGTTGGTGAGTCATCCTTCAAGCAAGCAGTGGTGGTTCTTTATGTGATGAATGGAGACAAACTTGGGCCTTCTATTGAAACTGTGAAGGTGGAATTTGTTATATCCTTGTTTAGTACTTGGATTGTGCTTGACAGTTTGATGGAATTAATTTGCCTGCATCTTACTTCAACTAGAAGTCAGGTCCTCTGGGGACAGAAGCTGACATACAGACACATTCATCTGTGTAATCTACTGGAAATTTGTTATGAGGCAGCCAATCTCTTCTAGAAGTTTGTGATAGGTGTCCAAGTCAATATACCTGACTTTGCTTAACTCATGATTTCAGGTGCTTGTGGTCACAAACACAAAGGTGGCACCACTTTACTTGGACAGGACCATAGCAGCCTTGAAGCATGGAAGATTCAATGTGGAGGTTGAAAGTGTGATTCTTCCAGATGGTGAGAAGTACAAAGATCTCCCAACCTTGATGCAGGTCTTCGACAAGGCTATCCAGACACACATGGATAGACGATGCACATTTGTGGCTTTGGGGGGTGGAGTAATTGGTGACATGTGTGGCTATGCGGCTGCCTCTTATCTTCGTGGGGTTAATTTTATTCAGATTCCCACAACTTTGATGGCCCAGGTGAAAGCAGATCTTCAACATGAACCTTTGCATCCTGTCTAGATAAATTGATCCTGCTTCTTTCCTTCGTATTGACATCATATAGTTTTTGGTACTTGGATGCTGCAGGTGGATTCTTCAGTTGGAGGAAAGACAGGAGTCAACCATCCCCTTGGAAAGAACATGATTGGTGCTTTCTACCAACCTCAGTGTGTGCTTGTCGACACTGACACCCTCAACACATTGCCTGACCGGGAACTTGCATCAGGTGTTGCTGAAGTGATTAAGTATGGTCTTATCCGTGATGCCAAATTCTTTGAGTGGCAAGAAAAGAACCTGGAAGCCTTGCTTGCAAGGGATCCTGCAACATTGGCATATGCGGTCAAAAGATCATGTGAAAACAAGGCAGAGGTTGTATCTCTAGATGAGAGAGAAGGTGGGGTTCGTGCAACATTAAATCTTGGCCACACTTTTGGGCATGCGATTGAAGCAGGTATTGGTTATGGTGGTTGGTTACATGGAGAAGCTGTTGCTGCGGGCACAGTCATGTCTGCTGATATGTCTCTTCGGATGGGATGGATTGATGAGACCTTGTTCAACCGAGTTTTGGAGCTGCTCAAAAGAGCTAATCTCCCAGTGTCTCCTCCTGATTCCATGAACATTCAGACATTCAAGAGCATCATGGCAGTTGACAAGAAGGTTGCTGATGGGCTCTTGCGGTTGATTCTTCTCAAAGGATCTCTTGGGAACTGTGTTTTCACTGGAGAATATGACCCCAAAGCCCTTGACCAAACACTTTCAGCCTTCTGTAAATCTTAGTGTTTTGCTGTCATATTATACATATCATTACTGAAATTAGAATATCTGGAGGATGCAACCTTCAGGCTCCTGAATTTGGCTTCTCTATTCGCATTTCTCATGAACTTGAGATTTGAGGCTTTATTGATATATTTATTGACACTACAGGTTGGGTAACATTTTGTAACCCGTACAAGTGTTGATCAATTCATGCATATGATTTGTTGATGTATATGAGTTCCTAATGCTTTCCCTTGAACCATCCTCTGCACCACTCCCAGGGAAAAACCAGGTCTATCAGGAGATTGAACACACAGTTTTTAGCATCAGTTTTGATCTCTGAAAGAAGTTTATAGTTGTAAAGGTTCATGATAGGAGGCCAAACTGACGAGTGCACATGCCTATGTTTTGCGAGAGCTACCATGAGACAGTTTCTCCCTAGAACCCTTCAGGACAGAACTCAGAACCTTCAATAGTGTCATCGAATCGCCTATGTGCTGAACCAAATGTGCGTCTTGCACCCCCCATACTTTTATGTACCTGTCATGCAACACCTGTGTGGTTGTTGGCATGGCTGACTGATTGGTGGACTAGACTGGCTGCATGGAGCTTGAGCTTAGTGCCTATAGTTGGACTTGGAGAATGGAGTGATCAACCCCCTGGATATGTGCACGTTAGGGCCTATAGGAGAATCCATGATTTATAAGTAGTAATAGGGTGAATATAGCTATGTGATATGGAATTTGGTGAACTTATAAATTTTATATATTCGTTTTCTGATTTAATTTACCAATGTTTGATCAAGGAAATATTTAATAAACAGCATTGTAGGCAACAACTCTACTTCATCATAAATATCCCCATAAGATCATTTTAAAACGTATTCAAGATAATTGCAACAGATCAATCCAAGAGCATTCAATGGACAACTGATTAACACCATTTACTTCACATTCTGTCACATAGTGCACATCAATCAATTTAGTCACTGGGAAACCACATGAAAGATAAATCAAACTGAAAGGCAAGTTGAACAGACAATATATATATTGTGAGTAGTTGCAAGGTGAATAAAGGGCATGCATTTCACTTTACAGGGGATTCAAACAGACACACCAAGTCTAGAAGCTTGCTGTAAACATGGGAACAATTTGTTACTGAAAGAAGATTTAAGCAAAGCCAAACCCAATCTATCTGACTTACTAATTGCAATGTTTTGTCAGAACATCAAGTGACCCAACACACACCAGTGCACCTTCCATTGGAAACCTATTATGACTCGCTTGTGGATGAACTGCAAAATCAGTTGTCAATTCTCATCATGATGCAAGTTACGCATCTGCAAGCTGCCTTCCTCCAACAGCCTCTGAATACCAGTCATGCAGTGGTTCATGACATCTTCCTTACCATCACCTTCAAAGAGCGTCGATGCCTTGTTGACTGATGACAAAACACTAATGCAACCCATGAAAATAACAAGAACAGCTATTTGATCATCATGATCTTCTTCATGTGCATGCAGAAATATTGCTCGGATACTGTTGTATTCTTGCAGCAGCGCCTAAGCTGTCAACTTCATGAGCTCTCAAGTCCTGCTCCACTAGACACTCATGGTCAAAAGCTCTACATCTGCTTATCACAACATGAGCTATCGCTCCTGCACCATGAGCAGTTGATGGTTCACCAGACGTGGACTGATCACATTGACCTTGAATTCCTCCTCTCCTCTTTTTCACCTACTCTACATCTGCAACTCATATAGTAATCCCAATTATATCTTATTAAAAACCAAAATGCATCTTAGACTACAAAGTTTTAGACCACAACCCAGAAGCTTGAAACACCAACCCAGCTCACAATCTTAGCTTATCAAATGTTCTTGTCCTCCCACCTCATGTTCCAAATATCCTACTCATGAGAAAGAGAAAGATTGACAAAAGAAAACAAACTAATTATATTCTTGTTTGTGTTGTTGGGTTTTGAGCTTTTGTGATGCAAAATTAGGGTTGATGAAACCTTCATTGGATGTAATAGTACTATCAACCACTGAAAGCAGAAGATGACAAAAGTGCGGTAGTTGATGGTGAAAGGAGGAGGTGTTCTTGTCGATAGTTTGTTTGGCTTTTCTATGATTTGTTTCTTGTGGGTTATGTTCGATGGTGTTCTAATGGTGATTGGGTGTTTTGATAGTGCTTGGCATTGGTGTTGTGTTTGATGTGTTGATTTCTGATTGGGTGTTTCAACAATGCTTGGTGTGGGTGTTGTGTTTGATGTGTTGACTTCCAAATAGGTTTCAGCTATTGTCAAGATGTTGTGTTGGTTTTTAGAGGATGCTCATCATGGAGCTTGGTGCTTCATAGTATGCGAATGGTAGCACAATTGTGTTGGGGTAGCTAAGTTTTTCTTCTTTTCCTAGTGTTTGCATAAGTTGGTGGTTTTTGAGAAGAAAGAGATGGGTTGGTAGTGTTTGAAACCTTAGAAGGATAGTAGGGGATGAATGCCTGGCTATTACTGAATAGTTTGACTATGGAGATATGTCTTCCTTTCAATGTGGCATACATTTTAGAAGAAAGGAGATGGGAGTAGTAATAGACTTAGGGGTCACATTGGAAGAAGTGATGAAAACCTCTAGGGACTTCATGAGTGGTCAATGGTAATGTGTAGTGATGTGTTAGAGTTATTGTGCAAATTTTGTGGCAATTGTGTTGAGTAAGTGATTTAGGGAGAAAGAACATCCACAAATGTGGGAACTCCGAAAGGAAGCTTTGGTTGTGGGAAAATTTATTGGAAATCATTCTAGAGTTCAAAATTTCTACTTTTTCCAACATCCTAAGTTGCTATATGTTTCTTTGTTGCTTTGTGACAACATATGTAATTTGATGTATTTGAATGTGGTGTTTTTGGTTGTGAGCTAATTTATATATTGGGATATGGCATTGTCTATTTAATGAGCACACGATTCCATGAGAGTGGTGGGGGAGAGGATTTTGTGACTATTGGAATTGCCAACAATATGACTAGTGGGCTTGTTAAGAGAAAAATTAGAGTGAATTGATCCCTCATGATTGATTGGACTCGTAGATTAGAATTGATTACATAAGTTAACAGATAATTAGACGTTATAACATAATTATTGTCACTTTGTACAAATGCTCTTGTATTTATGCAAATCTTGAGCCATTGGTTGTAATAGTTGTGATTATGATTGGGATATCTCTCTCTTTTTAAGTTACATTTCTTCCCTTTTCCCTTACCTGGTCATCAAGTCCAATGTTTGATCCTAATGTTATTGTTTATATTCCTAGACTCGTTGATGCCTAATAGTTGGTGCCATGAAATCAAGCGTGATAGGCAGGGTACTTGAAATTTTTTTTAGCACACATGATGTACATAGGACAAGGAGTGCAAGCCACCACCACATAACATTATCGTTTATTGTTGTTGCCAACTGAAATGCAACAATTGCCCCTTGATCCTAGCTTTAACATTGGAAGTTGTTGTAAAAACATTGAAACAAAAAGCGCAATAGCCAAGAAACAATTCAATCTAAAACCCAACTTTTTATCTCACTTCTAATTCTTGTTGGAAAACATTCAAATCTATAACTACATTTCATGTCTTCATTTGCTTCATAATAAGTATTATTGAAAAGCCTTGAAAGCATGTTGAACTCAAACTTAATATCGCAAAAAAAATAAAATTATAAAACCCATCAGCAAGAGTTTACAAGAACCCAATAACAAGAATTTGTAAAACCTATCACATTCTCTCTTTCTGTGGTTGCACATTTAAGTAGGTCATGGATAAAAATGTAACTTGTGGGTTATGTTTTGTCATCCAAGAATAGAGCTTGATTTGCTTTGGAACATGATGTGGAAGATGAATCACCTATAGATGGAAGATTTTTCTAGCCCATGAATAAACCTTATATTCTCACATGGGAACTTTATGACATTTGATCTAATTAGCTTGCAATAACAACAAGTTTAGCATTATCTCCTCCAATTCTTTGTACATGAAGTTAAAGTTCCTTCACCTTTGCAACTATAACACAAGCTTTTCATCAACCCATCTCATTTGTACATGTTGTAAGTTCAAACGCATTATGGATCTCCTATTCTACAACAAATTATATTTGTAAACACAAGGTCACTACCTTTGTTTCATGCTACAGTATTCAAGATAAAAATAAATTAAACACCATTCCCAAAAAAAAAAGACATGATGTATTCAACTTATTCCAATGACTTGCAAACAACAAATAGCTCAAAGGAAGAAGCTTCCTACCCTATTGGAATGCTCATGGTATACGTAGGGAGCTCAAGGACATACCATGTGTGTAGCTTTCGCAATAGCCAAGTCAATCACTTGAACTCATTGGGCCTTTACAACTTATAGTCATTTAACTTGAGTCAACTTCAAGTTCTTTTGTTTGCCATGCTACTTCCACAATTAAAACCAACCTATTAGTATAGACAATTATGTATTGAAATTAGAATAGCAAAGTTTGCATTTGAACATCACTTGGGCATTGGCAAGAACTTCCATAATGGACAAAAGAAATGAGAGGGTGGAAGCTCTTGCAACTTGCAACCCTTCTTGCCTTATTTCTTTCCTAAACCCTATTACCATGTGGAGGGCCAAGATTTTCCCATGTTAATCCAATAATGAAAACCTAAAACTTTGAAATGTCATTTCAATAATTAAGATGTCAACTTGCCTTATTTTAAAATTACATGCCTACCATTTAGTAGTTGTACACTTACTTCTATGTTAGCTAAAGGTTAGGCATGGATAGGTGAAAGTTGTTCAAATTCTACAACAACCACCATGAGCCATCATGAAACTTGTTGGGCTTTTATTACAATTTGAAGTCCTGAATTATGACAATCTAAAACTCATCAAAGAAGTTTTTCCTTACAAGAGGTCTAAAGCATGCATGTGTTTCTTTTATATATGTTTTCAAATTTTATTTTGTGTTTTTTACTCATTAAAACATGCCCCCAATAGTTGTGAAATATGCATATGAATGGATTAAAAAAATTCTTGGTCATCAATGTGGGAAAATTTACTTTGTGCAAAGCAAATAACTGCATAATTTTTGGAAAGTAGAGTAAAAAAAATTGAAACAACATTACATGACACTTTTAAGAACTTTGACCAATGTCACATATGATACATTCATGTAATTCAAAACTTCAATATCTAAAGGTGTTGAATTTTTTTGGTGTTCAAATCACACAATTCTATTTTTATATATTCAAGGATTATTTTTTACACACTTTAGCATCTTTTCACCCAATGAAGCCAAGTTAATTGCCCTCTACTATGTTGGTGAAACATTCTTTAAACTAAATAACATGTGATGATCTAAACAAAAGATCCCTAGTTGGTAATGAAGGTAGTTTTGTACCTATCTTTAGGGGTAATCATAATTTGATGAAATCCCAAAAATCAATCTAGAAATGAATAGATATCATGCCTTGCTATTGCATCTAAAACTTCTTTTGTAAACAAAAGAGGATATTGATCTTTTTTTTAAAAAAATTAGTTTGCAAAAATCAATGCAAATATGAAACTTTTCAAGTTTTTTCAATACCATAACAATTGAAGATAACCATGTGGTTTGGTCCACTAGTTAAATGAATCTTGGAACCAAAAAAAATATTCATACCCTATTTAATGATAATTGCATAGTTGGGATTCATTTGGTACTTGGTTTGATGAGCTAAATGAATAGAAATATCCATCTCAATGTAGTGCAAGCAATATGAGGTGGAACACCTTTGAGATTTTATAACTCCAAGCAAAAACTTTTTTGTACTCCCTAAAAAGTTGTTCAACATCTACAATTAGTGTCAAATCCAAAATTGTGGTTGATTTTTCATGATTTATGGCATTTTTGGAATTTATGTAGGTTGCAATTGCATACTTGTTCATCCTTAAGTAGTGTCCACCTAGAAATATAAGAATCTTGGACTTGAATTGTGCTAGAATAATATTGACTAAAATTGATCCTTTGGTACATTGAAACTATTTATTGAATTTGGCAATAGATTATTATACTAAACTAGTTAAGTCTTTCAATAAACTTATTAGTCCAATATTAAAGAATTTAGGGCTTATTGTTAAAGAAATGTTCTCCTCTTCATCAAAAATCCCATTGAGGAAATTATACAAACTAGTATTTTTGGCCTTTTTGTGTTACCATCATATCTTTTAACACCTATTGTCCTTATTATGCCATTCCTTTATATGGTAATCAAATTCATGTTCTAGTCATGTGAAGCCTTAAAATCTTTCAACTAGGCTTTAGTAAGGACCACGGAGTAATTGGCATTAAGGACATTTTTTTGATTGTAGTGGAGTTTAACTATGTAAGGAATTCCATGGATGTGAATTTTAAATCTTTAATTAAGCCTATTGGTTTAATTGTTGTTCAATTTGCTGTTTTGAAGTTGTAAGTGAAGCAATTTGAAAAAGATACACATATTGTAGAAAAAATAAAATTTTATTCAATCTTTGAAAGGGTACATATCAAAGGTAGCAAACACCTCTTGAGATCAACATAATTGACAATGAAAAGTTAATTAATGAACAATTAACTACATTCATCTAAATTCTACATTTTAACTTTCCCATTGAATTTGAAGAATGTAGGCTATAAGTGTTTCACAGTTGAATCATTCTTTTGAAAAATGTATCTTCTTTTTAATTGTTTAAGGGGAATTTGTTTCTTTAAGAGAAATGTTTTGGTGAGGATGTTTAAATCCATACTTCCACTGAGGTAAATCATTCACTTTTAAATTGAGTCCAAAATTGTATACACACCATATGTGTTTTGCTTTTGGAATTCCTTTGGTGAAGATGTTTACTAGCATAGTCTTTGTAGGACAATACTTTACATTGCTGGGACCAACTTAGACATGTTCTCTTATAAAATGGTGTTGAATTTCTATATTTTTAATCTTGCATGATATTTAGGATTAGTTGTAAGAGCAATTACACTTTGATTATTACAATTGCAAATAAAGCTTGAATTGAAATGATTTTCACCACTTGTGAAAAAGTTTCTTGATAATCAAGATTGGCTATTTAGGAATAGCCCTTAGCCACCCATCTCACATTATAACATCAATGGATCCATCTACTTTTAGTTTAAGTTTGAAGACCCATTTACAACCAACATCTTTATGATCTTTCGGTGCTTCAACTAATTGACCACATGTCATTTTTAATCAAAGAATTATACTCTTGTTGGAGAATTTCCAACCGTTTAGTGGAATCATCTCTTTGTTTAGCCATATCAAGACTTTTAGGTTCTGAATTTATCTATTTTGTAATTAAGTCTTGAATAAATGTTGAATATTTCTTGCCAGTTTGGTCAACATGATTATCCTTCACTTTAGAAGTAGGTTTTGAAATACAACTTGATTTCCTTATTTTGAAAGTTGAATCATTGAAAAATGGAACATTTCCTTCATGGGCATCTTGGTCCATTTGGTGATTATCAATGTCATTGATCGTAAAATGTATCCATTAAATTATCAACATCAAAAAGTAGATCAATATCCATGTTGTAATTGATACTTTCTTCCAAATTTCTTGGAATGTTTTCATTGCTTGCATTGTCACCATCTTGTGGAAGAGTTATTGGTGGTACAACATTTGGTGGTGGGGTAAGATTTGGGGTTGGAATAGGTGGTAATGGAAGGGGGTTTGCATTGTAAGGTACTATTATTAACCCTCCATTGGAGATTGTATGAAAGTCTTGATCCAGATGTTTTGATTTTAATTAAAATTGGTTTAAAATCCATTAAACACCACATCTCTACTCACAATGACTTTGTTGGATTGTATATCATATAATCTACAACCCTTCACATTTTCATTATAACCAAGTAATTTATGAACTTTAGTTTTGTTGTACAATTTTTTCTTAACTTGAAAGGAACATGAACATAATAATCACACCCAAACATTCTTACGTGATTCAATGAAGGTTTGTATTTAGTCCACACCTCCTTTGGTGTTTTATTTTCTAAAATAGTATGTGCACATTTATTTTGAAGATAACAAGTTGTGAGAATAACTTCGGCCTAAAATTGATTCGGTATATTGGATTGATGTAACATGCATTTTGCAATCTCAACAAGATTTATATTTTATTCTCTTGACAACATCATTTTGTTGTGATGTATAAAGAGTTATAAGTTCCCTTTCTATGCTTGAATTATTGCAAAATTCTCTAAAAATTTTGGAAATATATTCCCCACCATTATCATTCCTTAGTTTTAAAATTTTCTTCTAGGTTTGATTTTTGACAAGGACTTTATAGGCTTTAAATTTATTAAGCACTTCTGATTATTTTTTTGAAAGAGGATAAACTATTTTTTTCAAGAAAAATCATCGATAAAAGTTTTTAAAAAATTGCTCCTCCAATTGACAATATTTGCATAGGACCACATATATCATAATGAATTAATTCCAAAATTTCTTTTGCCCTTCTACTTTGACCAATTGGAAATCTAATTTGTTGTTACTTTCCATGAAGACAACTAGGATAAAAAATTAGTCTTTGTCAAGGTTTTATATTCATCCTCTTATTGTTTCATTTATTGACCTTAATTTCAAATGTTGTTCACTAATGTGACCCGTCCTTTTATGCCACTTGTTAATGTCTAAATTATCTTTTCATGTTTTTTTCATTACTATTGTTGGACTTATTGGACAATGGTCCAATCCTTTTATTAGTAAAATTTCCTTTCTTCATTTAGAAATTGGATTTCTCTTTTGTCAAAAAAACATTTGATGATGGCTTTCCACTTAAGGTTTCATTTGGTTTTCTCGTTAATTCTTCTTGGAAAAATCTTGCATTGCAGTTTGGAGAGTTATGGCTTCAGTGTTATTCAAAATATCTACAAAATTTCAATAAGAATCATAAATACTTTCTAGCAAAAATTCAATTTGTTCATCAACATCTATTGTTGCAGCTACAATAATCAAATCATCAAGTATGGTTCTAAACACATGAATATGTTTGCCTATATTTTTATCATCTTCCATTTTAATCTTGTGGGGTTTTTTTGTTTAAAATACACACGATTTGAAATATTATGTACTTGACAAATAGTTTATAATTCATCCCACCCTACTTTAGTTGTGTTTGACCTTGTTATATGATGTAAAAAATAATTTCTAACCCCATTTATCAATATTTGTTGGGCAAACATGTTTCTATCTTCCCGATCAACAAGACTCCTTAGCCTAGTTGAAGGCAAAGGAGTAGCACATGCTTCGGTGGGAGCAATTGGCTTTGGTTTGCTTCCATCCACAATGGACCAAACTTTTTCTTTCTTTAAAACAAAATTTATTCTTATTTTCCACGTGGAGTAATTATCCTTGTCTAATATATCAATGTGATGCAACTCATAAGGTGAAACATTTTGACTCATGATTGAATCTTTAAATTAACACTTCCATTAAGTATTTCATAAAATCCACCAAATATATTAATATATTGTTTCCAAGATCATTTAATCACATTTGAAATTTTTTGTATAATTTCTTCAATGACCTTTATATTGTTAATAATGATGTTAATGCTTGAAGTTAATTTATACATTGTGACTAATTTTTATTTATATAACCATCATTTTGATACCATGGAACAATTTGAAACACACACACACACACATATTGGAGAAAAAAAATGTTTTATTTAGTCCTTGAAAGGGTACATATCAAAAGTAACAAACATGTCTTGAAATTAACATCTATTTAACAATTATGAAAAGGTAATTAATAAATAGATAATTACATTCATATGAATTCTACATTTTGATAATAAGGGGTTGGTTTGACAAATTTTTCTTCAACTCTTTAGTATTGATATTGACTCTAAACCCTCCATATAACAAGATGCTTTCTATAATGTTTTTGCCAACCTGGACTTGGATGACAACCACATGATGGTCTATGGCCACCAAAGTAATCATAAAATTAGTTTTGGGTGTTTTAGTAACTTTCAAAAGATAAAGTTTGGAAATAACATACTTCTTGAGGTCAAGTGAAAAATGGAAAATTGATTGAAGGTTAGGGTGTATTTGTTTTCTAGTAGTTACTTGCCAATTTCTTATGGAAACAATTATCTCATATCTCTTTTATTTCGATAGTGAATTCTTGTAGATAATTCAATAGAAGGATTATGATTGAAGTTTTCTTTAGTGGTTTGCTAATTTAACTAAATAGGAAATCCTACTTTCACATGTTATGAATAACTACTTCAAAAGATTTATACAAATTTTCCTCTTCTTCCCATTTGATAATTGATTTGGATTTGAAAGGTTCTTTTTGTGCTTGAAGGCTACATTCTTTAATACTTTGTTTATTGTAATTATGGCAATAACCATATTTACCAATGAATCCTCCTTCATGGGTTTGCTTTTTGCCATGGAAGAATTTGTTTTGTCTTCAAACATCACATGTGTTGCCAATTTGTGTAGATAGATGTATTTATGGTGGTTCAATTTTCCACAAATCCAACATCAATAAAGAAAAGAAGTACCTTGTTTAGTGACAAAAGTTTTAGTTTCTCTAGGTTGGAGTTTCACTAGAAAAAAAATTTATTGTTTGCAACCAATTTTTGCAAATTATGAATGTTGTTTGCAACTATTTTTTAGTTGTAAACAACATTCTAAAATAGGTGCAAACAACATTTTTTAGTTGCAATAAGTTGTTGCAAATAACATTTTTTTTAAATGTTTGATTGTCTTCTTCTCTTTTATATCAAAACCTCATTGATTGAAGATGACTTCTTTTTCTTCATTTTATTATTAGGATTGTTTGAATTCATGTGCCATTTCTCCTTTACATGCCTTAGTTTTCTTGCAATGTCCACACTAATTTGAAATATAGGAAGGTTGCCCAATGTAAAATAACTCACGAAACACTTGAGTGAAATATGATCATTTGAAAAAATAAATAGGAACTTCAAATGCATGTCAAATGATTTATGAGAGATATAAAAAAAAGTCGGTTTGGTAGTTTTTTTTTTTAAAAAATCAAAAGAATATTGTAAAAGTCTTGAACCAAAAGTTGCAAGGCTTCTCCAAATATAGTTCACATTGAAAAATATTCACAAATTTCAAAATTTGAACAAGTTCAAATCAATCTTCTACAAACTTTTTATTTATTTTCTACAATTCTTAAGAGTCAATTCTCCATACATAGAAATCCAAACATTGAATCCAAAACAAAATCTCAACTAGAAACATGAGAATTATTTCTATAGAATCAATATATACTACCAAATTGAAAGCAAAAACGCACATTGAACAAAGGACAAAGTGCGCTCTCTTCATAGTTATAGAAAATGTCCTAAGAAAATTGAATGAGAGGCTCCTCAAAGCTTAGGAAAGAAAGTTTTTATCCTTTTTGTTGAAGGCTAATGTCAACTAATCTTGAAGGGCTATCCAAGGTTTTTTTTTGAGTAGAAGTGCTGACCAAAGAACTAGTCAATACCTCCTACCAAACCCGCAATGATTCCTCAAGGCATTGCTGCTGATGTAAAAATTACTCTATGCTGACCTAGAAAATACTTTAAAAGGTACCAATTCTGTAGTGCAATGGCTATGGAAGACAAAATTTCAAAGTTCTCATGTCTTTTAACACACAACACCAAACCAACCAACTTATATATATATTAGCATTGCAATCATACTTAACACAATCACATAAGTAAGAGACAAAAATATGTATTGAAAATTAGTTTCCTATGAGGCATTGCTGGCAGGCATGCATACTTTTGTGTCGAAATCTGAGCTGCATTTAATTTGTTTCTACATAGTAGTGTTTGCTGGGTGCTGTTTGCCTAGAATCTGATAGAGGTGGACTGGAAAATACTACAAACAAGTCAAGATTCCCTCATCAAATTCTCTTATATATTCTTATGTACATATATGTATTTAAGCATGTCTATGATTGCACGGTGCATCGCAAAGCGCATCTTTTTAAACAGCCACTGACATATAAAGTCATGGGGATCTTGAACTACCAGTCTCAAACCCATTGAAATGGAGAGCACTCTTGACGAACTAGCCTGTGCATGGAAATATCATTTACCTGCAATCAACAGATTTTCTGCTAAGAGATGAATCTTTTTAATGACATTATGCAGAACATCTGGATTGAGTTAGCTCAAGTTAATTGACCATTGCTAGCCTTGTTCCGAAGGTCCTGTATGAGGAGATATACAATACTTATGCCTCTTGCAAAATGAGAAATCAACTGTTATCTCACTAGTCTTCCAAGAGGTCTCCAAGCGCAAGGCTTCTTGAGCTTGGTGGAGGGTCCAGGACCCATCATTGCCAAAAGTGCATTGAATTCTACTACCCTTCCACACTATTGAGCAACCAGTTCATGCCCACTTAACCATGCAATTATGTGCTTTAGAGAGCAAAAAAACTACTGTAAGGCACAAATTATCAATAGCCCTTCCATACTAAAAGCAACCAAAATAAATATTACCATTCATAGCAAATGTAATAATCCACTAGTGCGGCCTGTGCCATTGGCCAAGTGTTACCATGTCCTCAACTGATTTTTCTTCCAAAACCTGGTTTTTTGGAATTTATTTGAATTTTCAGCAGCAGAAATCACTTAAAAATCAATATCTCCCACATTTCTGAATCCAAATCTTACCAAATAGATTCCATTAAATCCTGCTCATCAAGATCTTTCCAAGAACAACAAAGGCACATTCCAATTCCTCTGAAATTTTCAGCTATGATTTAATTTAATTTTCAGTGAAGAAATCATTCAATATTCAAGAACTTTTGCACCACAAGTCCAAAGATCATGGAACCGAACCCTTGCACCCCTCCCCATCGTGAGCTTTCCAAAGACACCAAGAACACGATCTCAAGCATCCCGGTTCCGTGGATTTCATAACTACAAAACAAAACAAACTTCCTTCCTTCATACCTTCATAGATAAATCAGTGTTGGGCAGGTATAGTGATTTAAATATATCAGCAGGATAAGGGTAAGCACAACATTTCAAAACATGTATCTACCGAGTAAAGGTATAAAGGCTTCCAAAAAATCCCAAATCATGTAAGGGTATGAAAGCTTTGTAAAATTGTCATTCGAAGTAAGGGTAAAGGTGAATGATGAACATTTACCCTACTCTCAGGGTAAGGGTAACTATTTCATCATTTACCCCATATATATCAGGTGGACATAAGTGGGTAAACATGGGATAAAAAATAAATTAACACAAGTATGGCACTTTTCAAAGTGAAGAAAGACAAATTACTTGTGCATTTGGCATTTCAAACATCTTATCAAAATAATTAACACACATATAATCAAATCAATCAATAGTGTAAAAAAAAATTATTCAAAGAATTTTTATAATGGAAAATGATAGTAAAATCTAAAGGGGTTCCAAAGAGCATATGGTGAGAATTGTATTCAAGATAATTAATGTAATGATTTTTTTTAAATGCCAAAAAAAATTATATACAACATTTAGTCAACATAACAATATGAAAATGCATATATGCCATATATCATGTGTTCACTTGCTTCAAAAAAATAAAGACATGGTAAGTTGAAATATTTATCAATTGAGTTAAGGTAATTAAAAAGGTAGTAAAAAAATAATCAACTAGCTAGAGTATGTATTTACTTTTTTAATATATCCAGTATGAATAGGTACATTTGGTTGTTATGAGTTGGAATGGATGGTTAAATGTTATGTGTAGAAGTGACACATCCTCAAAATGCTTAGTAAATTATTTCATGTTTATGAAATGTTATGAAATTTTGTCGGTAGTTGTGGCAGATTTTTTAATAGAAATGTCTAACTTTTTTTTAAAGTTTGGAAACGTCGAATGTGAGATATTGAATGAACCAATGGTTTGATGCTTTATTTATACACACATGTCATGAACTGGATCATTATGGTTTTATTAACAATGTTATGCATTTGACAAAGTTAAATGACATCACTTAAATGGAAGTTGTAATTTGAAAAAAATGGTTTAATAATTGTTTACTCATACATATATTTATACCTACACTCAACCATTTAGTGTGTAAAGTTTTAATGTTCATGTTCATACCCCACAATCCATAGAACATTTTTGCAATTATTGATGCCAGCGTTATATGTGAAAATGAAATTAATCCCCATGCCCATACTAGTATGTAAAAGTTCAAAAAAATCTTGATATCAGTATAGGTATGAGGTCTGTCTACATGGACATACCTTACCAACACTCGAGTAAGCTTTATACTCAGCAACAAGCGTCAGGCTAGGTTAGCTTCAACCTCCTTTTCAAGGTTTGATCAACTTAGCCTACCTGCCCTCAATCAAGGTCATACTTTGCAATGTGTTCTGCAACATGACCCAATGTTTTCAAAAACTTGTCAAAGCATAGTTTCCTTTACATAATAGGCATAGAGAGAGAGTGAACTTGGCCTGAGCAATCAATCGTACAACAACGAGCGCCACTGTCTGCCTCCCTGTACTTGCCGGCAATTTCTTAAGAAAACTCGTGGGCATGTGTTGTACAAAGTGTGGGGAAGATTGTTCCAAGTCTTTGATTTCAAATTCAAAAACAATCCACTGCCAAAAAAGTTGTGTGTCTATGGATCAGGCGGCTTTGCAAAGGTCCAGGCGGGCTTTGTAGCCAGCAGGAGTTCTAAGTTACGGCTTGAGTGACCCGGCACCCACCCCAGTGCACCATCCAACCCCAGGACAAGGTTCTGGGTTCATAGTTTTTTTTTCTCACACACCCTGACCTTCAATGGTCAGTTTTTTTTTTCTTCCTCCGCCCCCTCCCTACCCACCTCCTACTTTTCCCTTCCTTCCTCTCTCCCCTCCCTTTTCCCGTTCATAATTTCTTTTTCTTTCTTTGAGATCTCTTCATTCTTCTTTCTGTGTTCTTTGGTTTTCCTTTTTTTTTTGTATTTTTTTTGTTTTGTGTAGCTTTGTTTGAGGTCTCTATGACATCTTTGTTTTTTTCTCTCTTTTCTTTTTTTGTATCTTTTTTTTTTTTTTTTTTTTTTTTTGTTGTGTGTGTGGATTTTCAGAAGAGAAGGACAAGAGCAACAACCAAAAAAAAAGAAGAAGAGAGAGATGAAGAGGAAGAGTAACTGAAAGAGGTGAATCGCTTGCAGTCCAACCCCTACAAACCAACAATGGTGGTAGAGGTTTGTTGTCATCGTCATGAGATTTCAATTGCATTAAAGGTTTGCTACCTTCACCAGGATTTTTTGATTTTTTTTCTTCAATTTTTTTTTTTAAAAAATTTGCTTTTGATTTTCTTTCCTGTCATTTGGCTGGTTTTTTTAATATCGTTTTTTGGCATTTCAATATTTTTACATTTTTTTCTCTCTTTTTCGTTTTTTTCTTTTTGTAGTAATTTTTAAAATTTTTAAAATGTCTTTTTTATTTTTATACCTTTAAATATATATATTTCTAATTTTTTCGTTTTTTTTTGGTTTTTCTGGGATTTAAAAATTTCTTGGTTTTTTCTTGGATTTTTACCCCCCTTTTATTTTCTTTTTCTCTTATTTTTATTTTCTTTTTTTTCTGATTATATATATATATTTCATTTTCTGTAATTAAAAAATCTTGTTTCTTTTTTTTTGTTTATGTTGGTTTTTTAATATTGCATTTTTTGGAGTTTTTAAATTTTTATTTTCCTCGTTTTTTTCTACA
>Ga0116231_10007184_pt1 | contig 20628 bp, 14 predicted proteins | sample S1TSphgellanicum_2_FD_89695 | JGI IMG/M metagenome (GOLD analysis project Ga0116231, IMG submission 89695) | Host-associated microbial communities from peat moss isolated from Minnesota, USA - S1T2_Fd - Sphagnum magellanicum MG | ecosystem: Host-associated > Plants > Peat moss > Unclassified...
AACTGTTGTAGCTCTATGCTTCTCTTAGACTCTCATCTCATGGCGACAATCCGTCGCTTCTTTCACCTTGGAAGCAAACCCTAGAGAACTCTCAAACCTCAACCAAATGGCAGTTTGTTGCAGGCTTTGGTCTTTCTCCCCTAATTCTGTTTCCATCTCCTTCGGAAACAAATTTGTGTTAAAGAATCCAGAACACACCTTTGCTTATCTTCTTTCTTTTAGACGCTTCCATTTGTGACATGATCATTTTTGTGAAAAGGACAACAGCAGGCAAGGTTCTTGCCAGATCACCAATACTGAGGTTCTTGGAGAAGAAAGAAGCCTTTTTGAATTTGTGAATTGCATTCCCTGGACATGATTGTGGAAACTGCTATGTGGTTGTTATGACAATGAAGATTGATTTTATTGCCATGGGCTTGCACAGGTGCTTGAAGTTTATCCAGATGGAGATGTTGAAAGGATAGAGGTGAGCAGGCGGCAGTTGTTGAGGAGCAGTGGTAATGTCTTCTTCTTGCTTTGGCCTTTTCTTATATTGCAATGCAGACCTAGAGTGTCCATAAACTACATCATTTTCTGCTGTCAGAAAAACATGTTGATTGGTGATGTCATCATCTGATCTGAATGCTTGCGTTAGTGATGTTGATACTTTGCCATGGCTCACATGTCATCTTGCTGCTTCCAAGCATATCTGCAGCAGGCCTGCGGTTACGAGACATTCGGAGTGTTGATCCAGCATTGTGGATCACAAATTCAGCACCATCTTTATTGGTGAGTAGGACTTAATGCACTCTTCTGAGCTCCTCTTATGTCTGTCTCTCCCCTTTTCTCTTTTGTGATTTTTCTGTTCTTCCCCCATTTTCTATGACTGTCATAGGACTTCTGTAAAAAACAGAAGTCTCTGGTTCTTCCATTTCCCATCCTCAAGTCCGTTTATCAAGTGACACTAGCACAAGAAATTAAGTAAGCAGCAAATGAGATTAACCAACATACAACCAAAGATGTGAGTAGCTGCACAGAATCTGTTGAGCTATTCCTGTCTGAGGTCTGCAGTAATGGGGTGACAGCTGTCAATATGGTATCCTTTAAAGTTTTTGCAGAATTGCAAACAAGTCTTGCATTGTTTCAACCTGGCATTTGCTTCACAGTTGCAGACAAAGAAACACAAGTGCAATGCATTCAAAATCTGACTATGACCATATTTTGGCCTATTCAGTAACATGTAAAGTCAATTCATTTCTGCAAAGTCTTAAACTTGTAGTGTGGGCTTATGAGTGACTACACAGGATCATTGCTCAAATATGACAGGTTTCATATAGGTACTGGAATTAGTTTAATGGCTAAACTAAGTGTTCAGGGAGAAGGGGTTTTGATGGATACAGTGTTGTGAGTCAAGTGACCAATGATTGGGGTGGTGGCAGGTTCGGGACCAAGCAATTCTTCTCAATTTTGGATCCTTAAGGGCAATAGCAACACCTCAGAGTGTTCTTGTATTTGACTATAAAAGGTAAACTTTTAATGAAAAGCTGTGTCTCTTGAGTGGTAGCAACAGACCCTCAGGAGCTGATGAGTCCATTTGCACTAATAGCAGCCCTAGTAACTGCCATTCATGATGAAGGTGATGGTCCAATGCTTTGTGAATGAATCACACTCATTCTTTTTGCTTTTGTTATGGATTGCCTGGAAGTTACATCACCATGTCTTCAAAAATGTTTGTGGAGTTTTCTCTGCAATCTCAGACATATGTTTACAGAAGCTGTTCTCATTATCCTTGGAGGGTGCATCTTAAAATCAACTATTTTCAGTGGTTACAGAAATGGAGTTTCTAATTCTTGGTTTGCCAAGTAGAACCCTGTGATCCTAGTGACTTCTCAGAATGACTCCTGCTTTCCATTCACTGACAATACATGGGCTATCCACATTGTTCCACAATTGGTAGCTCATTCAGTTCTACATTTATCCTTTTATCACTGTCAGCATGATACAGTTTGGTGGGATTCCAGTGTGGGAGCACAGGCTTTCATGGGTGCTCTACTCCCACGCCTACGTGCAGCAAACAATGGCCCCAGCCCAATTATGCCTTTTGAATTGGAGGTAGTTTTCTGCTTGGAAGTTTGGCATCATCTCTCTCATGGAAAAAATTACAAAGAGATGCATTGGATTCATGCTCACATTCCAATTTCCTGTCCCCTTTCCTGAAAGTTTGTTTTTAGCTTCCTTGATCTCTCACAAGTGTTCAGGAATTTCAAAGCAGAGGCCTTTCATTTGTTCATTTGCATCTCTGGTCCAGGCTGTTCTTTGAGATGCCTCTATTGTTTTTTGTGGTTGTTCATTGAGAGCAATTAGGTTGTGGAGGCTGCATTGATTTCACGGACGCAAAGATTAGAGCGAACCTTGATGGATGTTGAACCTCAAGTAAGATTGACCGCACTTAACATGATTGGATTCTCCCCAAAAAAAATCTCTCTCCCTTGTCCTTCCTCTTGTGCCTGCAAGGCTGTGGCAATTAACTTTATTGAGCATTCTCTCTCTGAAGGGCTTGGAAGAGGTGGTCACTACAGTTGAACCCTCTTGATAAGGCTTTTCCAAATACCATGTGTAAGTGTGACTCAACTGACAAGTTCCACTTGCAGGTCCTGCAAATCTTGTTATGGAATACTGATGCTCATAGAATGTCAGGGTGCATAACATGGTTTGTGTGGATAAATGTACCAATTTTTGTTTTCTATGTCCATTGCTTGGCAGGTGCTGTCATTACTTAAAATGTTGCCAAATCGCTATACAGTGGATGTGTTGGAGGAGCTCCGCCTTGGCAAGCAAGCTTTGGTACACAGATGCAATGAATAACATTACTGCAAAACACACATTCATCCTAGTCTACTCATGGCTATTAGTGAAGGAGAAAATCAGTCAGATGATTAGAATCATAGAATAATTTTTTGCTCCTAAATGGATTGGAGGTTTTTCTTAAAGATTGTAATCTTGAATGATGGTCACATGTGCAGGTGGAGTTAGCTGCAAAAGCTGGAGCCTTACGTCAAATGCTTCTGGAATTACTAGATCACCCCCAGGATATTCGGCGTATCACCATTATGGGACGAGTGTGCAGTATACGAAGGGAAGATGGCTCCATTGAATGTTCAATACCTTTGGACAAGAAAAATGCTGAAGGTAAGAGGTAGACTATTTGCCCTAGAGAACAAACAGTTCAGTTCTAGGACTCTTGTAATCCAGAGATGATCAGGTGATCCTCAACAAATATTGATGATTGGTTCAGAAGGATTTTCTATACATACTCTCTCACTATTGCTTTTTGTTTACTAAGCCATTCTATTATTAAAATCTAGTGGTGAAGGAAAAGTGTTGTACATGTCAAATGGAACTGAAGTGGAATGTGTATGTTCCCAAGTTGCCTGCTTAAGGTTGAAGTTTGACAATGTCTTTGCATTTGACTGTTTTGTTTCTCTTATGTGACTCTTCTCACAGGGCTTCTACTTGTGTGCAGATGAGGAACAGGAGATTGAGATGCTTCTTGAATCTTACTTGCAGCGGTAGTTAATTGCTTACCTTGTTGGTGTTCTGAGGCTTTAATCTTCCCAACCAAGGAAGTCTGCATTTCTCACAAAGGACTGGAAATAGGGTTTAAGTATGTCTGTCTATTGAACCTGGAGTTATTGGAAAGATGACAATGCAATCCTTCATATGCAAGTGGACTTTATGCATTCAGTTGGGGTGATATTGTAGTGGTCAAGCATTGGGAGGTTAGTATGATCTCACAATTTGTTCAGCTCTATTGGGGCCTGATATCGGCTGCCAGTTGTTCATAGGGCCCAGGAGTATTTGTTTGGACTAATTGTAGTGTAGTGCTATGGTCAGTTACAGCATTGATCCAACATAGGTGTTAAGTACATCTCAAGACTTCTTGGGTTACAAAGACATATTACTGTTTTCCTTGCTTTAGCTGGTCTTGTATAGTATGACAGGGACCTCACCAATGGAGTTAGCATACGCTGTTTGATATGTTTGGGTAGGATCAGCTGAAACTATGGTGTTACTGTGTCTCTGGCAATCTTCTTCAGTGCCTGCTAAGTGATTCTAAGTGGTCAATGCCCATGTGATTTAGGTGTGACTCATGTCATGGCCAAGCTGAAAAATTGCTGGATTCTGCCAGAGAGATGGAGGATTCAATTGCACTTAACTTGAGGTATGTGAGATGATTTCAAGTATCTTGTGCTATTGCAATCAGCCATGTCCTGTTATTTCCAGTTGACCAATGTGAAGATTTTTTAGTTCTCACTTTTGCATGTCTTGTGGTTGGTCTTTAACACAAGAGTTTGGTTTTGTGTGTGGGTTAAAGAACCATGCTCCAGAGTGCTAGAATATGATTCAAAATTTTAATTAAAAATAAATTCTTGAGCCCATTGTAGACTATTAAGGACAGTTTGTCTCCTTGACTGTGATGTAAATTGTTGAAGGAATGAGAAGGTTGGGTTGTGCAGTTCACGACGATTGGAGGTGAATCGGTTAGAGTTGCTGCTTCAGGTTGCCACCTTCTGCTCTGCCCTTGGGGCTCTTGTTGCAGGTACTATCTCCACTCTTGTCACTCTATGAAATTACCATGCTCTGCATTAGTTTGCATCATATGGCATTGGGTTTTCACAAGTAGTTTCAAGAGTACCAAAACACTTGTGTACTTTCACCACATTATGTTTTGTTCATCCAACAGAGGAGAACTGTGCTACGTGGCCCTTACATATGTGAAGGTCATATGAACACCTCATGTCTTAGTAAAGATTGATAATCAGTGCTCCCTCTGTGTGCTTGTTTCAAAAGGCAGCAAAAATTAGGGAGTGATCAAGTTGCAGATATGAGAGATATGCTTGATTCATTTTCCCTTTAGTGCCCATCCATATGATCATCCTACATATTAGAGGAGCCTAATGCTTTGCTTCTGTGGCAGGTATTTTTGGGATGAATCTCAAGTCATATTTGGAGGAGCATGTGGTATGTTTGATTTCAGCCCTTTGATTTCATTTCTCAGTATCAAAATTTTAATTGACTAATGGTTTAAGTAGGCTTGCTCAATTTGAGGTTTTGCAACTCCCATGCCATATGTTGATTTGTCATCAACCCAGCAGCACTGCTGTAGAGTCATGAGCAATAGTTGGAGATGGTATTGCCTGAATTTCTTACTGTCTTCCAATCTGTTTCGTATGAGTGCAGCTGGCATTTTGGTTCACAGCAGCTGGCATTATTTTTGGGGGCATTGGCTTGTTTATATCTATGTTAACGTACCTCAAGATGCGAAGGATATTATGAGGTTGCTTTGCAAGCTCTATTGATCTGGAACATTGAAGATTGCAAAGCTGCCTTTATGTACTCAGATGAAGTTAAAGATATTGGAGGTATGGTGCCTGACAACGAATCACACCCATGTAATTTTATCACTTGTAATGCTTGTAAAGAATATTCATCCATTAAAGCACCAGTACACTACATTAACCATTAATACCTCAAACTTCATTTGTAACTGAGTAAAAGATCTTAACTTTCAGTGTTCTGGTATGTTCTGCTCAAATGGTTTTGATATAAAACAAATTTGGTATCAGATATTTGGGTGTTTTGCTTGTTTCCTTTATCACTTATGTTTAGTTGCTACTTGGCCATACACAAATCCAATACTCCAGAACAACCCTAAATCAATCACTTTCTGATCTGCCCTGCAAAAGTTGACGAGTATTCGTGGACCTCCAAAACAAAGGTCAGAGGAGGCACACAGTTGGGGTGCTGCTTGTAATTGTGTGGGATTTGACCTCTTGTGCTTGAGCATTGAGCCTGCACACATGCACCTACATGGCCACCCATCCTTCAATAATAGCTTCAAGAAAAGAAACAAGCTCTTCCTTTCATGGTGGGCTATTGAAAATTTACTGACAATCATCTGCATTACTCTCACGGAGATGTCTTCTTGTGAGGAATCCAATTTTAGGAGGCACCTTGCCCTGTTGATCAGCTACTGCCAGTAATCCACATTCTCCACAGAAATCCAGCATGGTAACTGAAGCTGGATTGTCCATGTTCTGCAGTATACATATCAGACTGAGTATACACCATACGTTTTTCAGAAAAGCGATCCTTGATCACACAATCACTATGTGAAGGTCCTGATATACACTTCACCGACATGGGAAGGTGATTATGTCTATCACCTAAGCTTCCATTGTATGGATATGTCATATTGCTGGTGACAAGGCATCCCATGCTTGGACGATTCCAGTTTTGTGCCCAGTTAAAAGGGTATTCTTTTTTTTTTTCCCCTTGATCAGCTGAAGATGCTACCCTGCTTGCCATTCTTCCTGTGATTGGCCACTGGGTCCGTGCTCTTCGGTCATAGTGTGGAAGAACCTTGTGGTCCTGGTCCAACTGTAAGGTACAAGGTAGCTTGGTAAGAAGTTATGTGAGGGAAACTAGCTTGTTAGCAAGCAGATCTATTCTCCACACATAACAGCAGCAATTAGCCCCAGAGGAGGACTATCAAGCCATCCGCATATATAATGAATGACCACCCTGCAAACAACAAAGTAATGAAACTCAGAAAGAAGTTAAAACCACATCTAAAATCTTTGCACCTGCAACAACAGGATGGTGAAAAAAGCATGCAAAAATACTTATTAGAAGTACTTTTGCATTTTTAGTGCATTCTGTGTTCCGTAGCCTGTAAGTGTTGTACTCCCTTACAAACTATATATACAAAGTATCTTAAGGCAAAAGAAGAATTACGGAACTCAAACATTTCACCATGCAAACATATAATCTTCGAAAAAATCCTCTGAAAGAAACCAAAATCCTTCAAGATATTATAACTCTATAACTAAATCTCAAGTTTCAACACAAGCCAAAATATCATCTTTCAAAAATCTTCATATAGAAATAGAGCTATTATTACCTAGGGGCCAAAATCTCTTAAGCTACTATACTCTATAATGAATCTAAACACAATATCCTTGCCTTGGTAGTAGGCAAGGCCAATAAAACCAATTTGCTGAGTCAGATTGGTGACTCAGCATGGAGAAATTTGGTAAAAACACACAACATTCACATTTTAAACCCACCTGGCAGTCCGAGTCAGCAGGTCACCTGACAGTGAGAACCGACCGGCCTTAACCGTTTACCGGTAGTCGTCCCTCCCTCTTTTTCTCTCTTTTCTTCCACCTCTTGCAGGAGATGTTTTTCTTTGCCGTTGCAACGCAGGATACGAACGTCGGATTCTTTGCAAGTTTGTTCTGCTGTGCTTTGCGTCTTTTTTTTTTAATCTAATCGCATCTCTGTGGATATACGTGCTCGGAATTTTGTGGCAGAAACGGTGGTTCTGTGAACTTTTTTTTTTTTTCCCTTTGTAACTTGAATTTTTTTTGACGGAGAATTGAAGAAGATGGCCATGAGAGCGAGGATAGTCGGGAGCCTGTTGAACCCGCGGTCGTGGCATGCACTCGAACGATCTGGCTTGCGAAGAGGAGCCAGCGGCGGCAGAGTCTTAGGCGAGGAGGAGAGGGCAGCTGAGAACATATATATTAAGGTTTGCTTGTTTTTTTCTTTTTCCCCTTTTGCTATAATTTCCTTTTCTCGTCAATAGCGAGCGGGAGGTATGAAGAATCTTCGAATAACGCCTTCGTATGCTTTAGACTAATAACAGGATTTAGTGTAGAACTCCAGACGCCTAAATGAATGTATCCAGAAAGCTCGACAGCTGAACTTGGCTGTGTACGCTTGAGATGATGTGCTAAATTGGAGATCGGAATGTCATTGATCGTTTCCGTCATTTGGACAAGGTTCAGCTCGTAGGGGAATGGCAATGAAATCCCTGAAATTTGCTCCATGACTCTTATCAGTTGCATTTCTCTCTAGGTTCAGAACCAAACAAACTGATGTCGCAGGGTCTTTGAAGGTAAGTAGGAAACAAACGACAGTCGTGTTGGAGAGAGAGTATATCGTGAGCATGTGCCAGGGTTTTGAACGGAGGATTGGATCTACATCCTTGTGGCAACTTGTTAGGTCCATCCATAAGTTTCAAATTATAAACGCCATGTTGGGATTACAATAAAGGCATCCGCAAAAGGAAGAGACCTCCAGGTGAAGAGCGGCAGTTTCCCATTAAGGGGCTGAGCTCAATGCGAGATTAACACTTGACAGCAAATTTTTTTTAAAAACATTGGTAATAAATAGGGATTGAAACGCTTTTTTCCCCTAGGTTGATGAGATCAACACCTGACAGCAGCAAAAGAAAAAGAGAAAGTATAGTGGGAATAAACATGGCTTGAAACTTCTTTTTGGTGGTCAAACGAGTTTCAGCTTAAGTTTTGATTTTGCTTTCATTTCTGTTGTCATCATTGTACAATTAATGCCCCTTCATGAAAAAACCGATGCTCTTCACACTCCTTTATGGAAAAACCACTCTTCTTTGCCTTGAGTCCAATTTCTTTTATGGATAACCAATATTTAGGGGTGAAAAAGGATTTCAGAGTGAAAGAAAGGCTCAAAGACAAGGTTATTTTAAGGATAATTTTAATGCTTTCCATCAAATTGGTCATCTTCTTTGGCTGACATCTACTTTGTGAATCCACACATGAACATGCTTACAGTATCTGCTGGGATGTAGATAGGGACTCATGTCCACAAATTTAACACTTGATTCTTTGAAGCTGCTGTCAAGTCAAGTTGGTTATAACCACATGGCCTCTTGCCTGAATGAAATTTCCGCAATGAACAAGTCGAACTTGCAAGAGAGAATTTGAAAAACGAGTTGTCAATTTGAGCATATGACAAATTGAGGTGATGCAGGTCGTAGATGTAGATCGACTGATTTCTTGAACTGTGAAAAACAAAGGTCAAACTCAATTACCTATGACATGCAGAGATTGAATAGAGAAATGGTGCATCCTCCTTTGTGGTCTTTCATGATCTGTAGAATGTTGTTTACTATGCTGAGACCTTCTATGTCAATTTTCACAGAAAACTTACACACAGGAATTTCTTTTAGCTGCAAAGGGGAGAAAGGCTGCAGATGTCAACTAGAATGGATTCTCTGCTGTCTTTGATCTTCTTGGAAAAAGAATTTGAGAAAATTTACATTGGAATCCTCTTTGGTGCTCGTTTTTGCAACCTCATTTTCTTGAAGAGCTGACAGGAAAAGCTTTTCTTGTGGGGTGTCAGTTGAATGTCGGTTTGATGATGGATCATCATATTGATGTGTTGCTGTATGCATCTTTCTTGTCCATTCCAATTGTATCATGTTATTGTGGACAAACTTCTCTTCTCTGTTGCTATTCGCTTTTGCACCTGCTTTCAGTTTCACAAAGCTTGTTTTGTTGCTAGCCCCACTCCGTCACTATGAAAAGCTCGTGTTGACTGCTGTTTTGCAGAAAATGGAAAAGGAAAAACTGGAAAAGCTTATTCAGCAGGTGATTTATTTTACACCTAACTAAGTCAGGGGTCACTACCTAGTTGTCAAAGGTCAATCTGACCATGATCCATGTACTGAACTCATCCTTTCTTACTCATGGGCTTTCAGTCATCGATACTTTGTGTTACTTAAATCCTTGGGAAACTTGTTGCAGATGTCTAATCTTAGCAGTCCACATGAAGGCAAAAGGAGAATTTCTGACCCTAGAGATTTTTTGCTTCTGTACTAATTGAATCCACTCTCCTGTGACATGTTTGTCAACTATAGCTCTTTTTTGTTGAAACCAGCTAAGCTGTTTATAAGGTTATAATTGTCAGCTTGACAGATCATCCCTGTTCGAGCATTATCCTTGTCACACATTATCCGTGTGTGATGTTGATACTCCACCTCCCCTGTAGTTGGCATCTTCAGTATCTGTTGCTCTTCTGGACTGGGAACACTGGATGAGGTGACATATGATTTGCACCTCACTCTTAGTAGTCAGATTTTTGTTCCTTGTCATGGCACTGAAGTGTGATGGCACATCCAGGGATTTCCTGCAGAGGAGGCCAAAGCAGCAATTTCAGGATCCCCAACTGTCAGTTCAGAGGCTGCCAAGGCAGCCGCAGCAACAAAGTCATCAACTGATGGCAAGACAAACTAAAATGCTGCTATTGCCGGGGTCGTTGAAATGGCAGGCTTGGCATATTGGTACTTCTCAAACCCCTCCAAAAAACGAGACAGATAATAAAGTCTTGGGTTGTTGTCCCATCAAGCAATGTGTTGTTGTGAAGATTTATGTGGCTGCATAGAAATGCGGGAATTTTCTTAATCCTTTTATTGGGTTTTGGAATTGCTGTGATGCACATTTTATCTTTCTTTTTTCTTATCATTTCTGGTAAAGTTTACTCACCATAGATGCAGAGTTTTGCACTGTGCAATATATATCATGCCAACTAGTTACAATTACTTCAATTCCATACAGAGGCCTGGTACACCAAAATACATTTGGAGACATGATACTATGTGTGATGCCTTCATTTCAATTGCTCAACCTTAATTTTCATCTGGCTTGTACACATATGGTTCTGTCATCAAAACTTTTATCCAATGTTTGATGTGTTAACATTGTTGGTTTTTATCGTGATTTGGTTTGTGCCCTCATTGGTGTCATCATTGTTGATCTGTTAGGAGAAATCTTTCTTCATTGTTCAAACTCCATGCGAAGAACTCTAACTTCAAAGCCATCTTTCTTCCTTGCTCAAACTCTAACTGAAGAATTCTAACTCCAAAGGTTTCCAAAATCAAGACAAGAATTGCTAAAGTTTGTAACCATTAGTTCCTTTTCTGTCTCTGTTAATAGAAATTTCAGTTATTTCCATAAACAAATGGATGGTATTTTTGCATGCTTACAAAAACCAAAGCTGGGACACAAACCAAAAGGCACCCTGCATGGAGAGTGGTGCAAGGAGAAAAGAAACACAAATAAGGCAATGCATGGAACATCACAATTTTCTAAAGCAATGTGCCATTTGGCATACATACCATCCTAAAACACCCAACTAAGATTGAGTTCATAATATCCATACCACTACGATTTATCAGATTTATCACAGTTTTGCAGCCATGATCAAAACCAGAGGACATTCATGTGTTGCAAATGAACATTGTTGTGTTGTGTTGAAATCCCTCATGGTTTGGCATAAGCAGTCAAACCCATTTGTGGACTTAATCCTGCACCGACTTCACTGCTTGTATAATCAATAACTATTTTGAGAGTCTTTGACGCCACCGACGCCTGAGCTTGATTCTGTAACTGACATAGACAAATGTGGCTGCAACAGCAAGCATAGACAAGAAGGCAAGCATCCACAAGTAATGACTCGTTGAGTGCACAGCAAGGTTGTTGATGCTTAAGAGGTCTTCTTCCATGAGCTGTGGCCTTTTTCCTTGAGACTTGGAAGAGTTCTGAGTCACAACATCATCCTGTGACTCCTTCAACGGTTTCAAAAGAGGCCGAGAAACAGGTTTCTTCAACCTCTCAGCTTTGCCTGCAGGTGTTGCTCGTTTCTTATGAACTGGGGAGATCCCTATGTTTAAGCCTGACATGCTGTTAAAGACTTGGGAGTCTTGAAGATGCAAGTGGTCAAAATCTCTGTCGTTGGGGGCAGGTTCCAATATAAAGTCTAGAGTAACAGGCTTATCCACAGGCAACAGGATTGGGGTTGAACGACTGTAGTAGCCCATCATGCTTGCTGTCACTGGATAGACCCAAAAACATAACAAAAGAGTGGGTGTGAGTTGGGTCCTGATGGAAAAGCATGTGATAAGAGGAATAGAATCATGAATAGCTGAATTTAACTGTAGCTGAATTTTCCTCCCAGGGATATCCAGTTTGTTCCATGCACTAAGTCACTGGAAGCTCCCATTAACTAGGCTTCTGATAAGGGGCTTGGAGAAAATCTTTATTAAACCATTCTACTGTGAGCTAGTCAAGATATGAAATGGGACTGAAGAAACATAGTAGTCCACGAGGTTCCGATGATGATCATTTTATGAACACAACAAGAGCTTTGAAATAATAACCTTGGACACTCACCTTCATATGATTTTCCAGGGGCGAGAAGTCGGTGGTAGTCCCCAAATCTGAGACTTGCAGTTATCTGAGGAACCACCAAAGAGTTTCTTGTATAAGCATTTGGTGTGTTGCCATAGGTTTACAGCACACAAGCTAAAATGCTAAAAGAAGAACAGCATCACCTACACAGAATGGCGCAGATGTTCTCTATAGGTACATAAAGTGTGCATCTCCCTGGTGGACAATTTCAACCCAGTTTAAGTGTAGTGCCACATCAAGGATGCGAAGGACAGACAGGGAGATATAGAAGCTCACAGGATGGTCAATGTCATTCACACTGATTGTGGCAGCTAACGGCTGTCCTGTGACAGCAGAGACAACTCGACCATGAACACCTGACTGCAATCCCAGTTACCTCTCAAATGTCAGCAAAGCTATCATACAACCTGTTTGCAGAAACCCTGCCCCTGTCCCTCTTAAGAAATTCACGATGCCCCTGCACTTGCAATTTTCAGACACATGTATACAGGCGATATGAAAGAGGAAACTGACCTTGATGGTGCTTGCTACAAGCTCGAGTATGCTCAATTGGTGTTGATTCCAAATCCTTGAAATCTGCATGGATTTATAAAGCAACACTAATATTTCTGTGGGCAGAGAAAAACCCAAAGCAATGTTGTTACAAGAAGAATCCTTTGAGTGTTCCAGACACTTCCAAGACCTGAACTAATACAGGTTGCTAAATGTTTACTGATACAGAACTATTCCATGATGATCAAGACCAAGAAACTGACAACAAAACTCACTGCTATGAGACTCCTAGCTCAAGCTTCTCACAATAGTATTGTTCTCAAAGTGAATTGGTAACAAGAGGGCTAAACAGCAATCACCTGTGATGCAGGCGGCCACTTCTCTTCATTGATCTCCAGAGTGAGTTCAAGGCATTCACCATGCAGATAATTCCAGTCCTGCATACCTCCATATAGAGGGTACCTACATGTATCACATCAACCCCACTTAGGTCAAAGATTCAAGGATTGACCAAGGTTCCTCATACTTGAGGCCCAGTAGAAAAACACCATGAACTTATAGCATCTTTCTATACAGTTTGTTTCCATGACAAGGGCAGATGACCAATACAGAACAAAAAAAAACTAGGAAACAGGGTTGAGACTTGCCACACACCATGCAGCACCATTTGTGATGCCACCCACAAACTCCTTGCTCTTGGACATCAACATATGGTGCTGAGAATACACTCCAGCAAGGTGACGGAATGTTTCATCATCAGGACAAACAGCATATGTTGTCCTGCACCATGGGTATTCCAGACATTATAGCACAAGGGTTTAGGAATTCCTAAACTGTGGTGACAAACAAATAGACCCAATCTAATTCTATATTGCTTTAGCTCAACATCACACTGGAATGGGTATCCCCTTCCAATGCTCTGCAATACTCTTCTGGCAAAACTCATGCAAAGGAGCAGCTAGTATCTTCCATGTGAAAGAACCAGAAAGAAACTTGGCAAAAAGACATAGTACCTGGCACCTGGAGAACCATCATATGGGTAGTTAGCCACCAAGGCACCCTGCATTTCAACACCCCGTTCTTAAGCTGACACTTATGACTGCAGAAGAATGCACTACATCAGTGTGACAGAATCCACAGATTTTGACCTTATGAGAATACAAACTCTGAACTTTCTGTTTCTCTTTAGATGAGCGAAAAGTGTTGGTCACCCTATCCAGTTAAGATACCTCATGAAGGCTTGCAGATGCTGTGAAGTGGATACTGCGAATCCAACGCATCATGGCGCGCGTTTCAGGCTGCCGCAACTCCTCGTTATCATTCTGAAGAAAAAACTGTACGTGTATGGATGTGAGCGCTCCATATGGTTAGGGCAACGCCAGTCCACCTCACTGGGACTGCGGAAAAGTGCACAGTCACACCAACTTAGAGAGCCCTTCAAGCCCCTCTCTCTCTACCACTTAACCCATTGCCCTTCCCTCCAGTCATGATTGCACTCTGCACATGGATTGTCCCTTACTATTTGGCCTTGAGTTCTTGGTTAGAAAATGCTGCATTCATGAAGTACATAACTGTCTAATACAGGTGGCAGAAGATCAGCAGAAACATCCCAAAAACATTCAGAATCATGGGTGTTAGAATCATCATACTCATGATCCTAAAACTCATTTAAAAGGAAAAGTAGACAGCAGAGTGCACGTGTTGTTTAGGGTCTTGAGAGTTTAGGGTTTTCACAACAACAGAGACATGCATACCTGGTCAGGAAAGTCACGATTCAGATCAACATCCTGAGCATTGTTCCGTGAAGCAACAGGCTTGGCTGCAAAGCCATCAGGGTTCATAGAGGGAAGTAAATGCAGGTGCACCTTGTCCACTATCAGCGTTGCCTGCACCAAGACACAACTGCCACCAAAACATTATAGTCTGCTTCGCCAATTGGTTACCAAATACATGGAAACTGCTAATGCCTCTGCCACAAAGTCAGTGATATTTCTAGGACAGATGAAGATGTAATAGATCTCTGGAAATGCAAGACATGTGCCCACTATAAGGAACAAAATCATTAAGCAAAAAGGGGGAGAAGAAGAAGATGTCACACCAGGGGGTCTCTGAGGTAGTTGTCACACAACCAATCTGCCAACAAAAGCAGCAGCTCGCGCCCTAGAGGCTCATTTCCATGCATATTTCCAACATACTGCATCCATCAGCAGTGCACCATTTAAAGTAAGTTTCAGTACACACCATGAGGTTAAAACAACCCACATAGCTCAAGACCTTCATGCAGGGTCCACCCAACCTAGGCAATGCCATTCATGGACGGAAGGGTATATCAAGCACTCTCCATAAACCCTAAAACCTAAATCCTTGGCTTCTGCCTGCTCTCTTTTTGATCCATCCAGTGCTGTTAAACCTATCACCAATAATGTAAAAAGACAAATCCAAATTCTAGAAAGCAAATCAATCTGCAATCTGTACCTACCTTGGAGAATATCTAGCAGAAACATCAAAAGCAGATCATACATTTGTGCAGGCAGCTACTGATGGTACCTTGAAGGCAGGCTCTGGTTCAAGATCTCCTGGCTTGTCTGAAATCTCAAGAACCCACTGTCTCCACCCAATTACAAACTTCACATGAAAACATTTAAAGCAAGTGTGTGTTTGCTTCCCATTCCTTGGGTATTTCCCACACAGGAACAAATTTAGACTGCACCCATTTATGATAATCAATAAAACAATTGAGTGAGTGAGTGACAATCCACAATTGAGTTTCCAGCAGCAAGGCTTTGTGCTCTAGCTCAAGATTTTCTTTTGAAGGCTTTGGCATCATTCTCTCCTTTTTGGGATCATAACATCTAAGCAAATTCCCTCCTGCACTTAACCTTGAAAGGTGAGATGGTGCCTTGGAAGCTCACCAGTGGAGAGCCTAGGGTGCTATTCCCAATGCTGCATTCAACATCAAAGCAACCACAAAAGATGCTCTCAGTGACAGAATGACTAGACTCTGATTCAGAATCTACAAAAGCAAAAAACTAGAAGCAATGGTGGCAAGGTGTAGCACACCTTGGAGATCACTCACTCCAGGTTCGACTTGGGTTCGAAAGACAATAGTTAGAGGAATTCAAAATGAAAACTCAAGTTACAGGAAAAAAACTGACACATAAATGAGCCTACCACCCATCATTGACTAGCTCATTTTGAAGCAAAGAGAGCAGAGGCAAGAGAACCTGTAAAGTCTTGATATGTGATTGCAGCGTTCAGAGAAGTTGCGCATTGCTGCTTCCAATTCTAAATTGTTCAAGTAATGAGCTCCCAAAGTCTCATTTCCAACATCAGGAATTGCCAGTTCCAATCTGTATCTTCTATTAAGGCCTTCTCCCCACCCTTCAAACCTGACTTTCAAAGGAGCCCACTAACTCTTAAAAACTTTGCACCTCCTATAAACATTGAGAATTCAGGCCTGCAAAACTCCACTGACGAGATCACATAACAACTGAGATCTGAATATATTAGATCAGTAAGAGATTCAGGAGCAACTCTTGATGAATGAGGATGCATTATGGGTTATTGATCAACTTCAACAAGGACATGATTTGAGATGCCAACCACCTATGAGCTTCTCTATGGCTCAGAGCATCTTCAGTGGTGCTCAGTATGTGACCCTGCAAAAATATTTCTCACATCCAAGTTTAGATATTTACTTTTTTCCAACCTCACCCATAAGACTGAAACCAGGACTGCAAACAGGCGGGAGACTACTAATAGCAACCCCACCTGGACCAATCAAACTATCTAGCCAATCAATAGCAGGTGTTAGGCTTTGCTGTGCCTTTTACCAGCTTGGCAAACTGTGCAAAAATCCTGGGCCAAAACCATTTTGCTGAGCCAAACTGGCATGTATGGACTTTTCTTCAGCCGATTTTAATATTCAGGGTCACATACTGAGCACCAGTGGAGTTGCTCTTACTCTAGCAATCTGCCAGCATTACACATCGCATACACACCCATAATCGACATCCTCAACCCTTATCACCAGATTGCCAATGTTGCAGCAGAGTTGTGAAACCATCCTGCCATGCTACATTACTTTGAATCAGAAATTTCTATACTAGCCCAGTGCATCACAGAAAAGGATACTTGGTTTGATTGATATCTGCTGTTGAACTGATGGAAAGTGTACCACTCCATGTTTGCTCATGGGTTTCATTGTCTTCTTCCAGATGCTTTGTTTGTAGCTCTTCAGCAACGAATGCTTGCACCCTAGATCCTGCAAACAACCATCACACAAAGTTTCTTTTGCCGCTCCAAATCCCAACTCTCTCCCCAAACCCAAGACCTAAAACCCTAGGGTTTCGCACATAGATTCTCCATGCACAAGAGAAAAGCTCAAAAGAATGATGACGACGATAGCCCAGTGAAGAACCTAAGCTCCTTTTGCACATGTGATAGCTTGAGGACTGAAAAAAATAGTGCCATCTAGAGATTTCTGCACCAGATTCAGTCACACCAAAAACAGATAAAGGCCATTTGCTCAATCTATGCCCCCAAAAAAAAAAAACACCCACTAAGCTTTTCAACACCAGATCCAACAAACAGAGGGCCAAAAAGCATGAAGAGAAAACCAAAGAAGGCGAGGAGAAGAAGAAGAAGAAGAAGAACTTTACCTGCACGGTTGAATCCATGTGACGAGCAAATACACAGAAACAACAGCAACAGAGCAGTAGCAGTTTCCATTTCTCTAAAACCCACAACACCAGATGATCATAACAAAAACCCAAAAACCTTGGAAAGATCTCATCATTTGGGACCTGTGTACAGCACCAGCAGCATCACCATCACCATCACCATCTGGATTGTTGCTGCAGATGGGTAGTATATCATGCCAGAGACCATCATAATCTGTTTTGTTGCAGATGGGTAGGTAAACATCATCATGCCAATAGAGAGAAGAGATTATCTAAGTCCCCTCCCTTTGGGTACCTATTTGTGGAATCCATTTACCGATGATCACAGCTGCTTTGTAATGCCAGAGTCTCTTGGTTCTTGAGATAGCATTATTGTATTGTCTATTTCATTTGGTATGGACTAGTTCATCTTTGTAATTCTTTTTTTGGGATTTAGAGAATGGGGCTGACCTAGGGTTTCCATCTCTAGTTTCTTTTCAGGTTTTTAGCTAATGGGGGCCCTGTGTAGAGAGACATCAGTACACTGGTGGAACTGGACTCTGAGCTGGAACCATGCTACAAGCCTACTGAGACTTGAACTGGAACCTCATGCATGTCTCTTGCTAGTAGTACTCAAACCTAATTTTAAATTTGCTTCTGCAAATCTTCTTTACATCAGGTCTGATTCTATAGACACTTTACTCTTTTTGTTGGCCTTGCCTACTACCCAAGGCAAGGATATTGTGTTTGGATTCACTATAGAGTATAGTAGCTTAAAGGATTTTGGCCCCTAGGTAATAATAATAATAGCTCTATTTCTATATGAAGATTTTTGAAAGATGATATTTTGGCTTGTCTTGAAACTTGAGATTAAATATAGTCATAATATCTTGATGGACTTTGGTTTCTTTTTGAGGATTTTTTGGAGATTATATTTTTGCATGGTGAAATATTTTTGAGTTTCCACATTACTTCTTTTGCCGTAAGATACTTTTAAATGTAAATGGCAAGGCCACAATGTGAAACACCCCTTGTTTCTTTTTGTTTTTGGAAATCCTAACACATAGGATGTACCATTTAAATATGTGACCTCTTCTAATTGATCTTGTACAACAATAAAAGGTGTTTGTAAAAGTATTATTGTGATGTGATTGTGGTGGAAGTGGTAATGGTATGATGCATAACAAAGTCTCAGTTTATACATGTTCATCACAATTTGTTGGTGTTCGCTAGATTGGAGGTTTTGTGGAAAGTTTGAGTAGGTATTAAAGTTGGTTTTTACATTATTTTGTGTTTGGCTTACCATTGGGTTTGCCTTTGTCATCTCATGTTGAGTTTAGAGTTATTTTAAATTCATATAAGGGACAACTTCAAAACCCAACATGAGATTGTGTAACCAAAAGAAAGGAGTAGACAGAAAATTTCATGGTTACAAATTGTTCACAATAAATATAAAAATTTTGTGAAATAATTCCTAGAACTTACATCCTACCAATCCGACATTGTTACAGAACATAATGTTCCATACCCATGTGAATCTCCACATGGCACATACCTATGAATTTCTGTTAGATTATTATAGTGGTAGTCTTCAAGTTACTGCTAGGAACAAATCCACACATTGTGAGCGCATGAACTAATGGAGTCTAGCTTGAGGTTGTAGCTCTCAGTGTTCAATTGGTCCATCATGAACTGCTAACCATCCCTCTACCACATGATATAATGCAAAAAAACACTTGACCTAATCTTAAAAACATGTTGACTTCCCAGTACAAACCAAGGATGAACAATGTATGCCAAATTGGCTTACAACCACTTAGGAAAGACAAAATTTTGTGCAGAAAAAGGTCTATGGATAAATTTCTATAAATTCTCCCATTATGTTCCTTTCTTAATCGCATTTTTCCCAACCCAAGGATACCCCTCTAAAGTTTTTAGCTTTCATTCATACATCTACACTACTCATTGGATTTGAGGCCAGGTTCTACCAAGATGCCATGCAGATGTATCCCTCTACATGTTCTTATTTCTACAACTCGAACTTTTTTTTATGCGTCATCAACCCTCAGCATTGACCCCTTATAGAATCTAATACCAACAAGAACATAAAGCCTACCATTGTGGTCACTAGCGCAACGAAAATCAAAATAGTAACTACGAATCTCTACAAGCTCCCAATTCTACACTTCTACAATAGAATCAACCAAAACCAATAGACGTGCCCTTGTTTGCCTTTGAATTCCTCTTCGGATACCGTCTTGCACCTTTTAACTCTCCCTCTTTATTGAATGTTTGTAGCATCCTTGGCCACCCATTGCTTGTTGTCGACATGTTTCACATAATGCACAAACGAACAAAGTTTCCTACCCAAACTCACAAGTATCTTTGAAACAGTCATTGCAACTACTAACAAATAGTGATAACATAAAATCCATCGTCTACATGAAGAAAGTTGATGGCCACTCAAAACAAAAACCAAAACCTTAAGACAAAATCATGTTCACATGAAAGAAAAATCTAAGTGACTTCCTATCCAATCACAATTAAACATGAAATTAGTAATTTTCTTTCTTGCCTCTCTAACAATTTTTCTCCCTCATTTGTTCTAGCAACCTTCTGCAACACACACACACAAACAAAGCTTGGCCTTTGACCACACAAAAGTCATTACAAAACAAAGCCTCAACAAAAAAAACTTCATCTCCAACCATAGAAAAATTTGCCCATAATAAAAGACAACTTGCAAAAAAAAACTAGAAAAATAAATGTTATAAAACAAATTTTTACCAAACCTTTTTTAAAAACCCATGAAAAATTGCTACAAAACAAAATTTCACAAACTTTGTTAAAAAAATCACAAAAAAATTTTACAAAACAAAGTTTTACCAGAGCTAATTGGACAACTTTGCCTTTGACAACAACCCACACAAAATTTGCCAAAAAACAAAGATGGAACCATATAAAAATTTGCTCCAAAAACCTCTAGAAACAAAACATTGCTCACTTTGTTGTTAAAACTTGTTGGAAAACAAATTTTCACCTCCCATAATGAACTACACAAAAATGAAAACCTTGCACTTGCTTTGAAAACCTCCAAAACATAATGACAAGCATTATAATTTCACACCAAATTCATATAACATTGAATTTGAGTGCAAAAATGAGTTTCAAGCCCCATGGAATGATTTTGTACAATTTTTGAATTGTCTACTACAAATCAACCCATGTATTGCTAAAACATGATGTTATGATGTGGTTTAAGGGACTTTTCAAATAACTATATTGAATATGTGACACATTCCCAAGTCACGGGGTGAAACCCACTTGAGGGTTTCACAAAGTCAAGTTGCGGAAAGTTGAACTTGGTAGCACGCTCCCGGCTTCCAACTCTAGAAAGGGGTAGAGGGTCGAGTTGGGAGCCC
>Ga0116231_10007185_pt1 | contig 20627 bp, 18 predicted proteins | sample S1TSphgellanicum_2_FD_89695 | JGI IMG/M metagenome (GOLD analysis project Ga0116231, IMG submission 89695) | Host-associated microbial communities from peat moss isolated from Minnesota, USA - S1T2_Fd - Sphagnum magellanicum MG | ecosystem: Host-associated > Plants > Peat moss > Unclassified...
ATATAAACATGCTAATATTAAAAAATTGAAATGTTAAATGCTTGCTACAAAATCAAAAAATAAAAAAAAAAAAAAAAAAAACCATCCCCATGAATACAATGATGTTTTAAAATAACAATAAAACAAAAGGATTACTTTTGATTGGCCCCATGTGAAAACATTTAAACAAACTTTCACTTATTTTGTTCATTTTCTCATGTTTTTGGGTGAAGAGGGGGAAACGATTAACACTTTTAAGTTGGATCTGGGTAAACACTTTTGGGGGTGTGGGTGGAAATGCTCTTACAACATGGTTTGAGAACCTAATATCTACAATTAGTAAAAAAAGAAATAGTTCAAAAAAGTGTTACCAAATTAAAATCAGAGTCCAAGTAAATGTGATAAAAAAATTTAAAATCATTTTTTTCCCCCAAAATGTGATTTGATTTTTTTTCCAAGTAAAAGAGAGTATTGTGACAAAATATTCCCTTTTTAATTTTTAATTTTTTTTTTCTCATTTTGGTGAAATTCCACACCTTGTGGAAAGAAGAAGAATACAATCAAAATGTCTGATAAGAAATTGATTGCCAGAGAGCATCATTGTATTACTAGTCTAGTAAGAGCCCTTGTCATTGAAACCCATCCATATGAAGTATCCTATGCTTGTAGAGGACATTTTGTAAAAAGCATTATTATTTATTTATTTATTTTGGGGGAAAAAAAGAAGAAGGAGATGTAACCCACAAACATAATTGGGTTGGTTACAGATGCTTTGGCTAGATTGAACCAACACTTTTTCCATTCTATTCCTGTCCTATAACTAACCATGGTTAATTAACTACGTGTTAATTAGTAGTGTGATGTGGTTTTATTTATTTATTTATTTATTTTTTTAATAAACATTTTTAATTTAAGAAAAAAAAAGAATGTCCTTTTGTCCTGATTTTGACATTTTAAATTTATTTGAAGGTTCTTCAAGTGAGGATTAAAGCCCCATTTTTCCAATTTTTAAGTTATTTGGTTCTAATTCTAGCACCTTTTTTTTTTGGTTTCAAATTCAAAGAACCTTCAGACCTAGTTCAGAAATTGGGTCAATTTGATGGACACGTATTACATGTTCCTCAATGCTAGAGATTGTATGGGTACAAAATTTTACAACAAATTAAAACAAGGGTCTATGTATATATAGGTATGGAGTTCAATGATTAATTAAAAATTAATATTTAATTATAAAGTTTAGCTTATTTATCACTTTTCGAAAAAATAAATAAATTCAACTTGCCTACCTAAACAACTAATTGTGTACTCAAGAATATTTGTTCACATTTTCAATTTTGATTCTAGATCTAACCAAAGACTATTTCCAAAGTTAGATTCTTGTGTGAATTCTACTTAAAATGTTTCAACTCGGGGTTCAAGTCACAAGAACTTCAACCCCTCGACTTTAACATTGCAAACTAGATACCCTCACAACAATGCTAATATTAACCATCCATATGTATAGAAATGTGGCTATTTTTTACAATTAAAAAAACATTCTACTTCTGTCAATTCTTCTTCGTTTTTTTCTTTTTTGCAAAAAATCATTGAATTTGTGACAAAAATATTTCCAAAATTTTGCACCAAAAGTGGGTCTTGTTCATATATGATGTCTTTTTTTTTTGGGTTCCTTTGTAGCAAAGGAGAGTGTTGCAAGGGCAACACATTCCACATTTTGTCTTTCATTCTCTCTCTCTCTCTCTCTCTCTCTCATTCTTTCTTTACTAGTGTGCTTTTGACACATCCCTTTTGTTTCTTTTCTATTTTGGGTCATGGGTGTCATCTATCTGGTAGTTGTGAAGGTCCAAAAGTAGTCCTATTCTTTTCACTTACTACATGAGTGAGCCAGCCACATGGAGAGAACCCAAAGCTTTTGTTTTGGTTTAGTTGGCAAAGTGGTTGTGGAGGTGCAAAAGAAGTTCTATTTTTTGTTCACTTATATGGGAGCACTTTTTTTGGCTTTCTAATTTATCAATCTTTTTCATGAATTAATTGCTTTCCTTTCATGTCATTTTGTTCTTCTTCTTTGCTCTCTTATTATTATTTCTTCTTCTTTTGTGTTATGGAGAGATGAGAGAGTTGCATGCTTAGTTGCAAATAGAAATTAATCTTTTTCATGGAGATTTTTAAATTTTTCTCAAATTTTCCACTTAGATCATTACCAATTAGTGGGTTAATAAGTGGACAATTTCTATGTTAGGACTGTTTTTAGTCTGTCAAGAGTGGGTTTTTGTTTTGTTTTGTTTTTGGGTGATGAATCAATGAGAGAGAGGTCTATCACCAAAAGAAAAAACAATGTCCAGGTTCCCTTTCCCCCCTTCCTATTCATGCACAAAATGCAAACACCTCCTGAACTCCAGGAGAAAAACTAATTGTTCACTTGTTGATTTGTGATGTCTATGACTAGTCTTGTAACCAACCTAAATTATATGTGATCATGAGACCATAATCATCAATCTTTTTTTTTTTTTTAAACTTGAAAATAATTTGTTGCTAAGAGCATTCCCATAGGTGTTCAGTATGTGTGACCCCTCCCTGTACATTAAAATTCGATGAAGAAAAATCAAAACATGCCAGCTGGGCTCAGCAAAATGATTTTGGCCCAGCATTTTTGCACAGTTGCTAGAGAAGAGTGTAATAAATATGATCTGACGACTGCTGCTTAAGTCGTTATGATTGGCCAATTGTAATGATTGGTCCAAGTGGTTTGCTATTTATTAGTAGTCTCCAATTTATTTGCAGTCCAAGTTTTTGTTTTAGTGGCGGGGTTGCTAAAAAAACGAAAGGAAGAAAGACTAAATTTGAATATGAGAAATCTTTTTTGCAAGGTCACATACTGAGCACCATTGGGGATAGTCTTAGAGCAGCTTCTGGTGGCATGTACATCTCATGTGTAGCCAGGCATGATTCACATGTTGATACATCTGCCACTACAATGGTATTTCATCAAATGTATGTCTTTTGTGATTGAGTATCCTTTGAGTTCCCTTTTCTGCTCTCACAATTCACATGAATTGTTGGGTTGTTGGGGGGAATTATCTTGTTGGCCAGTTCAGGGTACTGGGTTGGTTTTTTTTTTTCGGTCATGTTCTTGATTACTGTAATACAAGGGTAGTTTAAACACATGTCTGTCTGAAAAAAATAATTTATTTTCAAGATTCCATGTCAAAAAAATTAAAAATAAATAAAAATAAATAATACCTGAATATTATTCTTAAAGAAACTTTAATTTCCTCTTTAAACCAAAAGACAAAAAAATTACTGAAAGTTTCCACATTTTTGAAAATACTATGAGTAGTATGTTGAAGCTGCCAAGGAACTAGGGCAATTCCATCCTCTATAAAATAGGTATTGTATTTAGGGAAGGGGAGACCAATAGGTAGGGTGTTCTTAGGGAATGCACCTTTAAATAACTCCTTCATTTAAAAATAAAATACTGTTTTTAATGATCACTGTCCCCACCCACAAAAATGTCCCTTTAAACACTCAAAGACCATTTATGTCTTTACATCTGGACGAGAGTACTACTAGTCACTGTCCAAATCCATAGTAGAAAAAAAGCCTTTAAAGGGGTTAAAATGACCACTGCAAAAAATGGACCATTAATTAATACTGCAGAGCAGCAGGAATTAGGCTATCTTGCTGCAAGAAGATTTAATGAAAAGGGGTGTTTGCCAGTGTGGGGGTGGAGATGCTCTTCTAAGTACTTAAGCAGCTAGCTATTGAAAACTGCAACTTAGCTCATCACTGTGATTAGCTAGGGAACTGGAGACAAAACCCAAAATGAGTTTAAGTATTTTACTTGTCCATCAACCATGCAAATCCCTCATGGTGTTGTGTTGTATACTTGGGTGTTGTAAGGTTTCACTCTCACAATACTCCACATTACAAGAAGGTGCTTAGAACAGGTGGAGAAGAGGGCTTACTAAGTTAGTAGTAGTAGTAGTAGTAGTAGTAGTTGTACTAGGTACTCTTGAAGGAGGGGGTGGAGGCAAAGTTGTCAGAATTGCAGGTATGATGGGCCAGCCAGAAGAAAAACATGGGTTACAAGTCTGTGATTCTATTCAGAGTTTGTAAGGTTTCTGAAATCATTCTTGGGTTTGGAATGATGAAGCCCCTGCCAATCATAAATAAACCAAAGCACCCAAAAAAGAAGAAGGAGGGGAATACAAGGAACAAAAAATGAAAGGACTCACATCCAAGATGACAAAGGAATCATTCAAAGAGAGGATGAACCACCAGGGGAACATCAAGTTCCTGAACTTTGTCCTGTTGCGAAAAGCATATCAAATAAGGAAAGGGGAGAACCTCCTGAAAGGATGCCTAGCTTAAAAGAACTCTCCACTATGATGACGAGAAACATATCAAATAAGGAAAGGGAAGGACCTCCTGAAAGGATGCCTAGCCTAAAAGAACTCTCAACTACGATGACAAGAAGCATATCAAATAAGGAAAGGGGAGGACCTTCTGAAAGGATGCCTAGCCTAAAAGAACTTTTAACTACGATGACAAGAAGCATATCAAATAAGGAAAGGGAAGGACCTTCTAAAAGGATGCCTAGCCTAAAAGAACTCTCAATTACGACAACAACAACACGGTTTCAATATATAGATTGTCTGCACACATTAGAATGGCATTGACACCCTTTGCTTATAAAATGCGCACTAAACTAAAAGAGGAGAATGTTCAGTGCCCTTCGCTCCCCATGCCATGTTGACACATATGTGAAAAGAATCATATGAAATTAACTCCAAGCCAAAATAAGCAAACAAAAAAAATTCTCAAAGAACTTCTTCACATTATATTAACTTATCTAAACTCATTCAATTAATTCATTCATAATGCATTCATCATCTATTTGTCTTGTTTACAATTTATTTTTAAAAAATTAACCAAAAAAAATAAAATTTCTCACCCAACAAAACACACAATGCTCAACTAAGTTAAGCACAAGTAATTAATTAATTAATTAATTAAATTACAGATCAATTGAAATTTGGAAACAAGGTGTAATTAGCAGTAATCTCATTCTTTAGAAGCATCCACCCTACTTAACACTTCAAAATCCACATAAGCTGCTATATCAATAAATAAATAAATAAATAAACAAGGGTATATATTATATATTACATACATTAATCTAGAATTCACATACGTTTCTATTTGACTACCTACCTCATCATTTTTGTTGTAAAAAGGCTTCACATCTTCTTCCTAATTCTCTAAATGGATTTGATACCCAATAAAGGATAATATTTTCTTGATTTAAAATTAAAATAAATAAAATAAAATAATTTTTTGGGTTTATTTGTTTCGCTTACTTTTTTTTTCTGCCTCTAGACAATTATTGGAGTGCAAAGAGTGTTTGTCATAATTGAAAATACTATATATATATATATATATTGATGAAATTCAAGCTTTCATGATTATGTGATAACAACAAAAGGTGATGAACTTTTTTAGTTTTTAATTTTTTTTCCCTTGACAATTCAACTTCTAAGAAACAAACACAAAAGTAACTTTGGTGATTTAGGGTTTAGGGTTAAAAAATTTAGGCTAAACCCTAAATTTTCAGATAAATTGAAACCCTAGATTAGGTAGGTTTAGCCTAAATTTAATGTTTTAGGTTTAACCTAAATTTACTTACTTCAATGGACACTTATATACTTTTGTTACGTATCAATGGTTTTCTTTCCTCCTTGCTACTCTACGTGCAAATTGGCCATCTACACTTAAGTTTAGGGTTAGGGTTTAAGGTTTTTAGGGTTTTAGGGTTTAAGGTGGGTGAAAATCCACTCAATCAATCGCATTTGATTGGCAAACTTTCAATTGTTCTTCACTTTTGGAATATAGCCACAAATTCTGAAAGTAAAAAAGAAACTTCCATTATTTTGGCACAACCCAATTATTGCTATAATTCCCTGAAACCCATTATTGTGGCAGCTGCATTATTGGAGCCGTATGATTTGTGACCAGGTCTGCCAACTTCTAATCATCACCGTTGATTCCCAAAAAAGCTTCTTTAATAAAGATCATCGGCCATTCGCTGTCCATATCCCCAGTGTGAATGCAGTCCATCCGAGGTGGTTCAAATTGATCTGAATTCACATTTAACATAGTCTAGGGTTTCAATTTATCTGTGTTCACATTTGGCCTAAAATAGGGTTTCGATATCTCTGGATTCACATTTGGCCTAAAATAGGGTTTCCATATCTCTGGATTCACATTTGACCTAATCTAGGGTTTTAATTTGTCTGGGTTCACATTTAACCTAGTTTAGGGTTTCAATTTATCTGGATTCACATTTGACCTAATTTAGGGTTAGGGTTTGGGGAAACAGGAGTCGAAGGAAGCGAGCGAGCGAGCGAGAGAGAGAGAGAGAGAGAGAGAGAGAGAGAGAGAGAGAGAGAGGAGTTTTTCTTGCGATGGCGAGAGTAGCGGCGGATCGTACTATTTGCGGTCACGCGAAGCGGCTTTCTGGATGCGTTTTATCAGTCCCGGGCTCTGTCCCACAAGGTATGTTTGCTGGTTGCCTTTCTGTGTATTTTTTGTACGCAATTTTTGAAGTATTTCCAAGAGGAACTGGTACAGAGAGATCGGAGATTGCGAGATGATGACGAGTCCGTTGTTTGCTGTGAAGTCTCTCTGTGTTTGGTGTTTTTCTCACACATTTATAGCGATCTGAAGAGGAGATTATGGTGTAGAGATGTGAGAGATTGACAGATGCAGAAGGGATTTCTGATTTAGGGTTTAATGTGTGTGTGTGTGTTTTTTGTTTTCTCAGTTTATGTAATCTGAAGACTAGTCGTCGCGGTAGAGAGGTGAGAGATTGAGAGATGATGGTGAAGGAAATAATTAGATTTAAGGTCTGTATCTGGTGTCTTTTTGAACTGCGACATCTGTTACTTCGTAGACCAGCATAGGATAAGAATTTTGATTTGGTACTCTTTTTTTCAGTCCAGGATAGCACTTGGGCTTTGGCTTTACCCCTGCAAGAGATTGGTGTACAGAAATCAGAGGTTCAGTGATGATTGGAAAATGTCGACTTTTAGGGTATAGTGGAGTTTGAGAGATGATGAGAAAAGTTGAGTTTAGGGTTTCGTTTGTTTTTTTGTGATCCCTTGTTACTTCATCAACCAAGATAGGATAATAACTTAATTCAGCACTTCTCTGCTTTCCTCAGGGATTATTCTTGTTTTTCCTCCCAGATTTGTTCTTCGCTTTTGTCAATGATTAGAATTTGAGTTAGGGTTGTTCGGGGCAGCACACAGCCATGCATGATGGTGCATGTGTGTGTTGGTTTCCAGTGGTATGAATGTTGAGATCAACTTGTAATGAAGGAAGAGACATGGGTTTATTAGGAACTTGTGGGCACTGGCAAAACTGATGAGTTAAATGGCTGGTGGAGTAATGACAAAAGTGTTTGGCTGTAACCAGATGTGGCAGGAATTGAAGGAGGAACAGGATTGACACTGTTGCTGCGACGATGGGCAACAAAGAAGGCCGGAGGTTCCACACAAAATGGTCGTGATTCACTACCCAAGAATCTAGGAGTAAAGAAGTATGGAGGCCAGGTTTGTTGCACACAATTTCATTGCACACAATTGACTTATTGGGGTTTATGAGTCTGAATACAAAGTCTGCATGTTGTATGCTAGAACTAGAGTTATGGAGCCTGAAAGGTTGCTGAAAGATCACCTGAGCAGTAGTACAGGGTCACACTAAAATGTCAATTGTTTGGCATGCAGAGGGTGATACCAGGAAATATCATTGTGCGACAACGAGGGACGCGATTTCATCCAGGAGATTTTGTTGGGATGGGTCGGGATCACACACTCTTTGCTCTTGCAAATGGACAGGTTAGGTTTGAGAAGAACCCATTAACAGGACGCAAATGGGTGCATGTTGATCCCACAGGCGGGCCCCCTGTCCATCCTGCTTACAGTAAACTCACTTCAAAAGTCGAGAAAATGGTTGCCGAGGCTCCACTTGTATAAGAATGATGAGAATGCTATATCTCTGTTTTCTAAAAGGTGCTTCCAACTTGGTACTGAGAAATGATCCTAGAGAGAGTTCAGGAGGACATCTTGCTTCAATGAGTTGAATGAGGAGGCAACACAACTCTATATCCTTCCAAGTTGTCACAAGGATAATGTATCCCCACCTGATGACATCAAAATTTCTGTAAAATTTTCCTTCTCTTTTGGTTGTTTTTTTTCACAGGTTGATTGTTTATTGAACAAATGGTAGGAAGCTTACATTTGATATTCACTTTGATGTCTGATTCTGTGAAACTATTTTGGTGCAATTTATATGGTGACCAGAGTGTACAGAGGATTCAGAGAGGGTTACTCTACCAGAATGCACCACATGGAAGATATGTGGATTTTCCATTTGATCCGCAGTGCCTCTCTCTGTTTTCTGGAAATGTGACAGAAACTCACAACGTAGATTTTTTTAGAGGGGTTTGTCCAGATTTCAGGTGAATCATAATATACATGTTCTACACTCAATGTCGGAAGCTGATGAGTCAGTGGGTAGTCATAGCAGCTAGTCACTGCTATTCATGTTGAAGGTGATGGTCTGACAGGTTTGTGAGTGACTCTTTTAAGGTTATAACTGCACTCATTGTTGTGTTCCCTTCAAGTTTGTGGTGGTGGTGGTGGAGATTTCTCTGCAATTGGTAGAAATGTCATATGACTTGGTGTGAGTGTTTTTGGAATAGTATATGGAGGAATGCGGCTTGCGTTTGACTTTTGTACTTAGAAAGCTCATTCATTTATACTGTGTCACTTGATGCAACTCTGCTGAAAACTGTGGCATATGTGTGCACAAAATGTGAGAACTTTGAACTGTAAAGCACATCACCTAATCATTGTAGTGGTTGTGCAAAAAAAGGTGCTAATCTTCCAAAGTAAATGGTAGATTATCCTAAAATTGTGGGGATTGGAGAAAACAACAGGAGCTTCAGAATGGCATGGTTTGATTTTCTTGATCTTGATTTATGTGCATGAAAATCTGGTAAGAGAGAGGGATTAATATTAAGAATGGAGTGAGTGGGGCAATTGATCACTTTTGAGCTAATCACTTGGTGAGCTGATACACAGGTTCTTTGTTGTTGGAGGATGATTTAATTCTTCATCATCTTGCAAATACTGTGTTAGAACTTAAGGATAATTGGAGACACCGGCTTCAAACTCTACCTGTAGCATCTTGTTTCTCTGAATATTTTTGCTTGTAAAGAGAAGTGGACGCATGGTGTTTGCAACCGACATGCCTAATCTCAAGGTGCAGGATGGATGACAAAATTACCATCATGGTTGGAGGTGATTCTTGCAATTGTAATGCCAAGCATATTTGTACAAATGACAACATGAGCATGATGAATTGCATTTCATGTGGCCATTCTAGATGATGATTTGATGGCATAGAAGAAACAACTCCCTCGAAATCAAAGACTGGAGCAGTGATGGGTTGTTCTTTCATGTTGAGCTCATTTTCTGTTGCTTGAATTTGAGTTAAAACTAGATTTGGATACATTCTTTTGTTTTCTCCAATTGAAGTATCAATTGAAACGAAAAGAACTTTTCACTGGAAGGGCATCAGCTTATTTGAGGAGGAAGTTTTATAATTGATTTCTGAAGGACATTGTAAACTGCATGTTTAAAGTTTCAACAATGGATTTTGAGGACCATTTAAGCACGACACAATTTATATCACAGGACTTTGAGAGAGGCATTGGGGGAGGAGGTTTGAAATTTCCATGGTTTCATGGGACAACCTTGGGCTGGATGGGGCTTAGGTTTTGGCAAGACTGGACCTTCTGGTTTTGACCATCATCATGTTTTTCTTTGCTTGCTTTCAATGAGGGTAGAAGAAAAGGGTGGAACTTGATGGATGAACCCTTCTCTTCTAAGTGAAGTGTAATTGTGCGGATATAGGAGTTGTGGAGGAAGGAGGGTTTGGAGATTAATAGCTCAAAAGCATTGGCTATATTGGTTTAGTCAAAGCAAGCATAAACCTCAATGGTGGTAGCTTCAATGGTTGGAAGGCCATGGATGGAAATTGGCTTATTGAGTTGGAGAGACTTGGAAGCTCCTTGGCATGCCATTTGGTCTCATTTTGGAGCTTTTTGTCAATTGTTGTGTTTTTGAAAGCCTTTTGACACGTAAGGAGTTGGGATGTGGATACAATGATGTATGGGCAAAGCCCATTTTTAAGGACTTGTTTGGATATGTGAATTCCCAACACCACTAGGACAAGGCAATAGGCAATATTTTATGTATTTTCTTTGAGATCTTTTGTTTGGGGGGAGGGAATGGCGCCCACAATTGGGTTTGGAAGGAATCATGTATAGATTGACCACATGTATTCTTTGGGCATTTGATTCTTTATGTACTTTGGGGGAATTTTATTTCACACGAAAAGAAAAAAAAGAAGAAATGGGTGTGAAGTAAAGAGTTAAAAATACATTTTACAATTTAAAAGTAAAACCTATAATTCAATTGTCATAATATTGGCATGTGTTTTTTCATTAAGAAAAATTGACTTGAGCCAGACTAGATGTCAATTACAGCTTTTAGAGGTGGTTTTCATTGTCATATACGAAAGTTCTTGAAATCAATGTCAATTGAAAGGTAAAGAAAATATTAATCCTTCAAAATAAATTAGTTATTTTGAAGCATTTTTGATAAGAGGTGTATTGAATATCCTAGCCTTTAAATATGTAAGGTATATATAACCCAAATTTTTTAAAAAAAAAATTACAAAGTCCAAACTTTGCCTAGCTTTTTACAAGACTTTTGTGCCCAAGTTCTTCATTACAAAGAAACAAAACTAGACAAGGCTCATTCATGTGGCCATAGCCCTATTAGAGGCATGATAGTCACAACTATAGGAACCAAAAAGAAATCAGATCCCAGCCAAAATTGTAGATAAATGGATATGCTTATTGGTGTCATTAAAAAGTTTTGGTAACCCTAGCAAGTTGTGCTAAGTGTATATACATAATATGAGTGTTGAGGAGTTCAATTTGAAAAGTTAGTCACTTTTCAATTTTATGTTTTATGATCCTTGAAATTGGGTAAGTTTTGAATTAGATAACATCCATTTTGCAAAGGGTAATTGCACAAATACAAACTTTTTGATGTTGAAATTTTGTTGCACACTAAGGAAACAATCACATTAAAAAAAACTACTCAAGAAAGAAAAAAAAAATCTATTTTATTTAAAAAGAAATATATTTAAAGTTTCATATATCTATAATCTAAAAAATAGTTTTCAATTCCCATGTGGTGGACCCTTGTTGTCAGTTAATAAAGTAACACTTGTGAACTCTAATTCGTATGTCTTGTTTTGAGAACTTGTGAAATACAATGAACATAGACATGGGTTTTCAAGTGAATATTTTGCTTTTGATGGGTGTTTGCAAGAATTCATGGCAAGCACTAGAATCAAACACATGGTAGCTTTGACTTATACATGAATATTCTTTACGTGGAATCTTGAGATATTCAATTAACATGGTTACAATGTTGCAAACAAAAATAATGAACGAATCAATTTGCATGATGAGCTTGGAGAAGCATGCCCACCAATTGTGGGAAAAAAATTAATTGAATATATGTAGCTTGCTAATAACATATATAATTTTTTTTTGATTCATCATTGGGTGTAACTTGTGAGGAACAAACACATAAAAATATCAAATAAGTGTACCTCACTTTCTTCATGTGGGTATGATTTGCACGTTAGCATCTTCACATCCAATGTGGCAATATCCAAATAGAAATGGTGACAATGCTTTGACTTGTTCATGAATAGATCAATTTCCATGAGTTTGGTGAAGCATGGTCATCAATGGTTGGAAAACATAAACAGCATGTCTTGTTAGGGATAATAACACATGTATTTACAAATTTCAACTTTTAGTTGAGTGGGAAGGTAGAAAACATAAGAAATGACAAACCAAAATTAAACTTAGTGTAAAGATTGGGTTTTTTTGACTATTTAACATGCACCATGAGTCAATTAATCTAGTGGAGTTGTAAGGATTTTGTGATGTAGCCAAAATGGCAATCATTCAAAAAAAAATTTAGCCAAATTTGGTTACATCCTAAATATAAAACTAGGAAAAAAAGAGAAAAAGAATCTTTTATATTCTTGGCTACCTATTGGAATTTATCATAAAAAAATTTGATGATTGAATACTTTTTTCTAAAAAAATCTGGTGAGTTTAGTTCATTTTTTCCATGAAAATCCCTTGGTATAGGTTGAAATCATAGACACTAGATATAGCATATTTTTTAAAAGAAATAATACAAAATAAACCAAGCATCATAATATTAGTTTGGACCATGGTTTACACAAGTGTGTGTAATTCAAAAATTTATGACAAAAAAAATTGCAAGATGATCAAATTGCAATCAAACTAATGTACAACTACTTAGTGTCAATTCAATCAAACAATTAGTAATATAACCATATTTGGTTTCCTAAAAATCCATAGTGCAAAATTACACATCCAAAGTGCTACTGCAGGTCATGCGGGTCTATAACTCATAACATACAATTTATTGATTCATTTAGTTTTTGGAGATGACCAGGATGCAATCAAATTAACACTTGTCATTCAATCAAACAATTCGATACATCAATTTCTCATAAATTTGGTTCAAATTTGATTGAGCTTGAATCAATGATCTTAGCCTAAACTAAACTTGGATCACAGCTCTCATGTAGTATGATGCTCTTCAAATAAACTTATTTCATGTTTGATTGGGACTTTATGCACCACCATTGGACATTTTTTTTCTTAAATTCTAGGAATAGCTAGATTTTTGTTTGTTAGCAATAAGCTTGGGATATTGAAATACACCGAGGCTAAGCACAAAATAGCTGGTCACTATTGAAAATTACTTGGGATAAGGTTCCTCGATAGTTCTTTAAGCACGTTAAAGGCCCCTTAAGACAATCGTGTAACTAGGATTTGGAATCTTTTTTTGTGCATGAAATTGAAAAGGGAATATTCCATTGCAAATCCCCTCATGCTTTTTCAGTGGGAAAAAAAATACTAAAAATTTGGAAACATCTCATCACATTTTCAGTTCAGTGGCAATTTTTTATTTGCATCTTTTGTTTCAATGGTTATGAGACATTTGATGCGAGATCCTATTTGGGATGCTTGGAATTGACACAATGTTAGCAAAAAATGAAAGAAATTTTTTTAAAAATAAAAACCACTGGGAAATGGTGATTGGTGAAGAAGAAGAAGATCCATTATTTGAATGAAAACAAGAAACACTGAACCATTTCCCTCACATAGATAGTAGTACAAAATCATTTGTACTACTAGAGGGTATGGGTTTTCTTTAAGGTAGTGTTGGAATGGGAACATGGTTCATGGACAAACTTGTGAACTCAACTCTCCTTTCCTCTCATGCATTTAACTTTTATTATTATTATCCATTGCTTTTTCTCTTGTGAATGTGCACATTTAACTTTTATTATTATTATCCATTGCTTTTTCTCTAGTGAGTGTGCAACGGAGTTATACTAGGGGGATATATTATATAATGTTCATGAAATAGGACCACCCACAATCTCGAGCAGCTCCAAAATTGTGAGATCTGGTCACACTACCCAACATATCTCTTTGCAGGCAGCACTTTTGAATTGGCTGCAATTCATTCAGGATGCTTGGCTGGCTGATGCAGTTTCGAGATTGTCAAGTAAAAGCCAACATTTGTCAGGTAAAAAGCCAAAATGGTCCATGCACGAGAAAGTTGTCTTCAAGAGATAGTCAACTTTGGTGAGCTATGTCTTGAAGGAGAAATACGTAGCTAGAAAACCCTAGTTATGTCTTATATGGCCTTTTTCAACAAAGAAAGTTATGGGTTTTAGGCTTTCGGGTGTTATTTATAGGCTTTACTGTAGTTGATTTTAATGAGATACATCCAAACCCAAGAAGGTTATTATTGGGTTTTAGGCTTTGGAGTCTTATCTCTAGACGTTACTATAGTTTACTTTAATGAGGTACGTACAAACCCGAGAACCCGGCCAAAACCCATAAAACATTTGAACCAAAGAATGTAACTGGTTTTAGGATATTGTAGGTCTTATTCTTCCCCTAGTCTTATCCCCGTAGTGTGAACCTTAGGTTCATTCTTTCCCTAGGTGGGATTGGTGCGGTGGTATATGCCTGTTTCTCACTCCCATATTCAACACCTCTACTTCCTCATGACGCAAATTAGAACATAGTGCAAATGTTGAGAACTTGCATGACTTACCACTGGACACGCAAGTTAGAACATAGTGCATTACTTACACGCAACAACGCAAATTGAAACCCTAGTGCAAATGCTGAGAATTTGCATTACTTACACACAACAACGCAAATTGAAACCCTAGTGCAAATGTTGAGAATTTGTATTACTTACACGCAACAACGCAAATTGAAACCCTAGTGCAAATGTTGAGAATTTGCATTACTTACACGCAACAATGCAAATTAAAACCCTAGTGCAAATGTTGAGAATTTGCATTACTTACACGCAACAACGCAAATTAAAACCCTAGTGCAAATGTTGAGAATTTGCATTACTTACTTGTGACACAAATTAGAACCTAGTGCACACGTTGAGAATTTGCATTACTTACTTGTGACACAAATTAGAACCTAGTGCGCATGTTGAGAATTTGCATTACTTACTTGTGATGCAAATTAGAAGCTAGTGCAAATGTTGAGAATTTGCATTGCTTACTTGTGATGCAAATTAGAACCTAGTGCACATGTTGAGAATTTGCATTGCTTACTTGTGATGCAAATTAGAACCTAGTGCCACAACTTAGAACCTAGTGCAAATGTTGAGAATTTTCGTTGCTTACTTGTGATGCAAATTAGAACCTAGTGCACATGTTGAGAATTTGCATTACTTACTTGTGCTGCAAATTGGAACCTAGTGCAAATGTTGAGAATTTTCACTAAAATAAGAATGTCATAGGTCACGAGGTTACACCATAAACCCAAACCTAGGGTAGGCCCCCCCAAAAATGGTGTGTCTTTTGTTATAATACCATGATTCCAAATCTCTCAAGGTTTTAGATTAATCTTATTAATGTGGTAATTGTGGACCCACCCTATGATTTAATGATAATGTGTGCATGTAATAATCTTGACTCACCATGTGATTTAAAAATAGTATGATTTTTTAAGAAAAGTAAAAGTAAATGCAACTTGGAAGTTGAGATTTTGGGTTTTGAGCTTCTTCACATTGGCGTTCAAGTCTTCTTCACTCAAAGAACCATTTACTTTTTGTTGTTTTGACATAAGTTATGTTTATTTATTATGTTAAGAGCTTTGTTTGATTAAATAAGGAACTCGGTATGAGGATTTATGATTTATGATTCTTGAGTCACATTTCATGGGATGGCTTTATGACAATGTTGGGTGACCATCCCACAATGGTCTTAAGATTCATCACTAGTTTTTTTTAAAAATTAAAAACAAAAAAAAATCTTAATTTTTTTTTTTTCTTTCTACAACTTCAAAAAGTCATAAAGTTGTTGAAATTGTTTCTATGTTTAATCTAGCCCCCAGAAAATAAATTGGATGTTTAACTTATACTAGAGTTTTCAAAAGCTTAATTGCCCTCAACATTTAAAAAAAAATCCTACTATAATGAATGTAAAATGTGAAATTTCAAACTTGAAAAAGGTACATTGAGTCTTTTTATCTTTTACAAAAACATTTCAGATATGTCCATGATTTATTTAGGTTTCAGAATCCTTACCACTACCATTAAAAAAAAACCACCCTTGTTGAATTCCCCAGAGTTTTGCCATTTTGCATAATTTCTGGTCTAATAAATTTATTATTTCAAATCATGTCAAAATTGAACTTGTCTACTCAACCTCGACTACATATTTTGCATTTGGCCACATGATGCTCAGATGGATAGCCATTTATAGTTTGCACATATACGAAGAATAAACATATCCTAAAGCTACAAGCATATTCAAAAGTAAGCAAAACAACACACAAGTTGCAAAATCGTATCCGGGATCATACTTTTGACTTTTCGAATGTGTCAAGATTGAAAGTTAATTTTTCATCCATTGGGTATGTACAGATTTGAGAAAGAATTAGAATTCTCCTAATGAATTCACCCCTCTGTCATCCATGAAACCCAAGCCTAAATACAAATATATCATATTGTTACCTTATGGGATTCTTTGTCTTGAACTATTTTAGTGTCTTGGGTTGGTGTTAGAATGCACAAATAAGAGCATGTCCAGAGGCAGCCCTCTATCACTATTTATGACATCTGGTGTGCACACTTCTCCCCCATCCCCACCCATGAACTTGAAAAGATGGATTGTACAAAGTGAGAGACTATTTAACTCTCACCACCTGGGCCATTCGTTGGCCATTGAGAAACAATCATTTCTTGCTAAAGGTTTAGGGTCTCAGGGGGCCCTTATTCTTTCTGGTAAAGCCCATCCCCAGCTCTTTTACCCTACACTTGACACAATGGTCAGACAATGGGTTGGTGAAGGAGGGCCAAATAAAGAGAAGTAACCTCTTCAGGCCTCTAGATTCTCACTTTTCTCCGTTTTTTTAGTCATAAAATTTACAAAATAAATTGTATTTTTTAAGGTAAGTATTTGATTATCAAAGGGATTCAACCAATGTATTCGTGGCATAGACAGACATTGTCCGAGATGCCTTGGGGTGGTGGATGCCATAATTTTGGGTATAAGTGGAAGGTAAAGCTGAACGTCTTAGAATATATCGATTAATCTAACTCTCCAAAAAATTCAAATTTAGATGAATTTGTACCAGAAAAATAACACGTTCATTAAAAAATAATTCCCAATATTTTGTCAAAAAAATTTATTCAGTGGTGTCTGTAGAACCTCTAACCCTTGCTGCCATAGCTTTGGCACATACATTTTTTACACCAGAGCTATACGGCCCATGGCTTGGGATTCTATGGAAATTAAGGAAGCAAATTATTCATGTTTTTGGAGAATTCTATGAATAATTTTTTTGATTTCACTGATGTGCAATGGAAAAGAAAGGCTCTAAAAACAGCCCAAAAAAAATTCCATGAGATTTGGCCTCTTAAAATTGTCTTAATAATTCCAGAATGTAGACATTTTTCTTGATGATTTAATTGGATATATAAGCTAACACATACCCATCACTTACCCCAATGAAGGGTAGTTCATGATGGGTACCTAGACTAAACCTGACCCAAGAAGATCTTAATCTTGTGTATACCCTGATCTGGTGTTGATGGAAAATAGTTGGGTTGTGATATATCTTTTACCCATTGAAGTAAAGTATGAAAAAGCTACCCGTGAGAACCCCGTGTTTGTTGAAAATATGGGGCCTAGTAAAACCCAATACTTACCTTAAAATACAATACCCAAGCAACATTTGATTTTAAAGGTAAGTATTGGGTTTTCTAAGTGCCACAAGAGAGCGCTTGTTTTTAGGTGTGTATTAGTGCCAATTGAACTTAGGTATACGGGTATCTTGAGAGCCAAGAGGAATCAATTGTCTTTAGGTTTGTATGAATGCCAATAAAGCTCACTTGAAAAAGGAGTTGTGCAATTTGAAAGAGGAGGTTGTGTGCTTGAGAAAGGTCAATCAAGGTGATGAAGGCTTTTATTATGATTGTCTTGTATGTGGACTTGACCAAATCCTAGACTCCAAATAATGTTAAACCTATTCATATAAGGATGAAAAGTTATAAGTGACACTTGATAATTGGTTTGATACATGGAAAATAGATGTAGATGAATGTGATTGACTATTCATTCACTTCTTTCCTTCAAGTATATAAGGGGTAGAGATTGGAACTTTTGGCTCATAATTTGCATTCAATAACTTCATGTTATTAGTTGGATCAAGACTTGTAGAAACACCATATGTGAATATGAATCCTTGAAAAAATAAAATGTGGAGATTATTGTGAATACCATAGTGTAAATTTTATAGTCTTCAGTGAGTGATCCCTATATAAGAGAATCTTTAGGCACGTGTGATGAACTCCCTTGGGGGTGTAATTCTCACATAAAGATTTGACATTAGGCGCATGAATGATCCTATCTCAAAAGAGTGTAAAATTTCATGTTGGAAATCATGTGAATGATGAATATTGCAAAGTGTTGTTTTGAAGTATGTTTGATAATCTACCTATGTTTTAGAAAGGATTAATTAAAAATTAATCCTCATATTTCCAAACCCCTTCCTAGGCTACAAACCCAATGTAAGTTGATTGTTCTGGGTTTGCATTCCATTGCATCCTCCTTTTTTCCAAGGTTTTTTTCTTTCTTTTTTTTCCCCCAAATTTTGTGATGTTGCTTGCGTGACCATCATCCATAAGTATATATATAACCAAACTTGGCCATATTCAAAATATGAAAATAAAAAGAACCTTGAGTTCACCTTCATGTTCTAGGTAGTCGAGGTGAGTTTTGGCAATTCTAATTACAAACTTGTTTTTGGGTGTTTTTTTAATATAAAAAAACAGGAATTTGTGGCAGAATATAAATTTTTAAAATATATTTTTTGCAATATGATGAGAAGTTACCACCAAAAACAAGAAAGAAAATTAATTAATTAATTAATTAAAATAAAATAAAAACTACTGCATCTTCCTCTCATCTTCCTCTCCCCGTTTCTTTTGGTTCCCATGAAGAAGCAATGCCAATGTAAGCCAAACTTCTTTGGTGTCAAAAGGGAACCTCCAAAAGCATTTTGCAGGCTTTCTATTCTAGTACAAACAAAAGATGCAAAGTTTTATGAAAGAAAAAAAAAATGTAAAGTTCTGTAGTACGTAATCTAGTCAGCCACTTTTCCGAGGCTTTTTTCTCATGTGGGGCAGCCAGCCATCTGCAGATTCCACTTTTCATCCAGTCCATTCCACTTGTAATATGAATTGATTGATGATGGAGAACACACTTGAGCATACACAATTCAAAAATTACACAAAACACAGTTCAAAAAAAAGTTTGTGTAATTTTTTGAAAGTTCGTGTGAGTGTTTTTCTTCATGGAAAATTATAGTACCTTGGCAGGTTTGACCCTTGTTTTGTTAAATCATTTTTTGGATATAAGAAATTTGGCGAAATTTTGCCATTTTATTTTTTTAATAGTGAAATACTTTTACACAAGAAAAACAAACAAAAATTCCCAAAAAGTTTTTCCCAACTTCTTTGTAAAAAAAATCATGGAATTTTTTTCTTCTTTCTTTTTTCTTAAAAAAAAAAAGCACTAGCTTCTTCAACACATGTATGTTAAATAATTAATTAATTTTGAAAATTTTCCTCTTTTTTTTTGAAAAAGGAATATTCTCAAAGATCCCTCTTTTTTTCTTTTCCTCCATCACAAATTCTTTTTCTTTTTTTTAAAAAAAAAATCTGAAAATTTCAACATTTGGGTAAATAAATAAAATTAGGGTTGAAGCTGCCAACTCCCAAGGTAGTAAAAGTAGGTGGGTAGGTAAAAGTAGGTGGGTAGGTAAAAGTAGGCGGGGGGGGGGATGGATCATGGATGACAATGATGACGATGACGATGATCGCAGCAGAACGTGCGTGAAAAAAATTCGTCGTGCACACTGCGTCATGCATGTTAGGGTCGTGTTTGCAGTCCTCGTTTGAGTGGCCATAATAATATTATTATTTTAGTGCCTGTTTTGAGTCGCCATAATAATAATAATAATAATAATAATAATAATAATATTTTTATTATTTTTAAATTTTTATTATTATTTTATTAGTGCAAGGGACTGCATGCAACGCATGTTTGTTTGTATCTCTAGACAGCCCAGTCAGGAAGAATCTCGAAAAAATCTAGTAGTCTTCTGTTCCACAACCAGTGCTTTTATTTTTTAATTTTTCGTCGTGAATTTATTTTCGCCATTTCGGCGATTTTTTGAATATTCGGTTTTAAATTCCCTGTGTGTTTCAAAAAGAATCGCCAAAAAAAATTTAAAAACCCCCCAGAAGTCACCACAATTGCCTGCAATAATAAAAGAGTGCTTATGATTTTATATTTTTTCATATTTTGAGTATCGCCAAATTTGGCTAAATTCTTTTATGGACTATTGCCACTTGAGCAACCTCACAAAATTGGAAAAGAAAAAAAAGAAAAAAAACACTGATTAGGTACAAGCTGGTAGGGTTTAGTAAAGTGTTTCTGTAGGGCAATTTTGTATTATAGCCAAAGTGGGGATGATTCGCAGGAAGATTTAGCCAAATTTGAGTACAGGCGAAATATGAAGCTACAATTTTGAAAAGCATCCTTCTATATTTTTGGCTACCTACTTAAACCATGTATATAAACCTGGCGGTTTCGCTTAAATTTTGGTCGAATTTTTTGCCAAATTTTTTGGAAAAAAAACATTCAAATGTTCAGTAGTAGACACGTAGGAAGTAAGTGCCTAGGTCTAGATATGGCTACTTGAATTATTTTTATGTCGAAAAAATCACAAAAGTTTGGTGAAAGTTTGGTGAAAGTTTGGTGAAAGTTTTTTTTTTTTTTTTTTTTTTTTTTTTTGTAAAAAAAGAAATTTGCCAAATTTCAAGGTAGGATTCCTC
>Ga0116231_10007186_pt1 | contig 20625 bp, 12 predicted proteins | sample S1TSphgellanicum_2_FD_89695 | JGI IMG/M metagenome (GOLD analysis project Ga0116231, IMG submission 89695) | Host-associated microbial communities from peat moss isolated from Minnesota, USA - S1T2_Fd - Sphagnum magellanicum MG | ecosystem: Host-associated > Plants > Peat moss > Unclassified...
AAGGGGGACTAGGGAAACAGGTGGAATCTGCCTTGAGGATTTTGGGATTGGGGAAAAACCCGGACCTCTGCCCTGCAACCCGGGGAACCTCCCCCCTTTCCCCTTGGGACCCCCCCCCCCCCCCAACTTTCCCCCTCACTGCCTCCAAAACCTACCTACGAATGGTCCTTAATTCCAAGGAGGGTGTTCAGTACATCTGCAAAGCCAGCTGGTTTTATCCTTGTCTGGTGCACCTGCTGACTTTGTTTTACAATCATGGACTTGCATTTTGTGCCAAATAGTGTCTCAAGGGTTCTCTTTTGGTCTTCATGATCTGATATCTAGGATTGGTTTCACTAACACTAACAAGATGTGGCTTGCTTTTGTGCACTGCAGAGTTTCATGTGGTTTGTATAGATCAATGGTTAATGACACGACGACCATTTTGTCCTGTTTGCAAGAGGGATGCTCACACAAAATTCAATGAACCTGCAGACTCAGAGACCACCCCTTTGCTGGTGGCTGCAGTTGGTCATACCTTGCCTATTCCTGTTACCTCTTCAGCCACCCAGACCTCTCCAATAGGCTCAGCTCCTGAGTTAGCAACTCAATCTCAATCTTCTACCCCTGAATCAAGTGCTTACTTTTCACCACAAGGAGCAGACCTCTGCTAGATGCACTTTGTGAGAGGGGCCAGTTGAACACATACTGATCAGGAGAATCCCATGCCAGTCTGTTCAAAATTACAAAATTGGATTGTCATCAGTTCCTCTGATCTGGTCAGGTTTGGTGTAGATTCTTACTGCCTACTCTTATTGATTGGTACACCTGTATGAGTCTCCCCTTCACAGATGATCCAGTCATCACTTTTCTTTTATCAGGAGCAGTTGATTTAGTTTCAAAGGGTCATAGTCCTTCCTTTGAGTAGAAGGCCTTCGTCATTGAAGGCAAACACCCAAAAAGCTTTTGGATGGGGCAAAACAGAAGCTAGGAGCTACTCATCTTATGGCTAAACAAAGTTCTAACTAGGGTCTTAATTGCAACAGACACCAGTAATTTGATTTTCTCTCTCAACAGAAGCGAAATTCATTTTCTTCAGAAAGTTGCTGGTGGTGGGTGCTTTGGCCTTGTGGTTTAGTTTGGCATGAGGATTGGCAGCATCAAGGCAAGCAACTCTGTCTGTCTACTGGGCATGCAACTTTAAGGCTATTATACATCTCCAGTAACTTAGAAGGAGAGAAGAGAAGCAGGTTCAAAATGGGCTCTTTTGCAGGCTATAAAACATGAATGTATTGTGGTGGTTAGAATCAGTGTTTGTTGCTGTCTTCTGAATAGGTGAAAATTTCCTGTATGCATTGTACTCCATAGCAACGATCTGAAACTTGAAAGGGGGGATTAGCGTAGCCAACTGATTTGTATAGTACATTTATTTCAGTGGGTATCAGTTTGTCCAGTGAGCATCTCCTCTCATCTGCTAAAAGTAAATCTCGTAGGTACCCAGATTTGTAACTACCATTGTATGTAATGAGTTGGCAATTCTCGAGCGTGTGATTTTTTACTTGCCTTAAAGAACTGATTATCTGTTTTAGGATGTTGAAGTTGGGTGCATATGTGTGTGAGAGTTGACAAAGATGTTCTGATTAGGAGGAGCAAGAACAGGGTTTGAGATGAGCAGGGTCCCTTGAATTGTCATGCATGTCCTATGATGTGCATCTTTTTGCAGGAGAGGGTTTTGTAAAATTGTGAGTTTATTTCTGAACTAAGCCCAGTTTTCTTTCTCTCTTTTTTGGGTTAGTATCATTGGTAAGTAGGTAGGGAATTTAAGTGGTTACTATATTAGGTAGGTGAGTAGGTAAGGCACTACTTGGTGGCTACTAGGTAGGTGGATAGATGAAAATGGTCATGTACACAGCTAACTGTTGTGGTTAGCCATGGGACAGGAATACAGTTGAAAAAGTGTTTCAGGTCTACACAAGATCCTTCCTGCATGGTGGTGCACTGGTGGGTGCTGGAACCTACTTCAGGCTGGTCAGAAGGTCAGGAATCTCTTACTGTATGCTCTGTACTTACTGTATCCTTATTATGGCATGAAGCAAGGTGAAATATGTAATTGTTTTACCAATCTATAGCAAATGGTCAAGTATCAATTCGAGTGGCAAGGTCCCATTGACTACAAGTCTAGAAACCCATCACATTTGTAAGCTTTTCTGGAGAGTTTATGACTAATAATCAAATAGTATTTCCTAATCTGTAAACTTAGGAGAAGTTAAGTTTGAGTTGTGTAAGAGCAGGTCAACCCACAGTAGTCACAATAGTATAGGGATGTTTGAATGATAATTTGGATGAAGTTTAGGCTTAAAATGGTGTGAAATTCAGTTTGGACCTGGAAATATGCATTTGGATATACATTAGAGTTAATTGGAAAGTTGGGCGAATATGGCCTGGAAGCCCATGTTTGGACTTATAACACTAAACTTGGCATGAAAAATTTATGAAGCACCCCAATGGGATGCAAAACTAGTTTTTGCACCCTAATTCAACATGAAATGAGTTTCATGCTGAGTTGCTTACCCATAGCTCAATTTGTGAAGTTCTTATTCTTTTCATCTAAGATGTTTTTTGTTTTTGTTTTTTGCTCTTTCGTCTCTCTTGTTTCGCTTTTTGCTTTTGAGTTTGAGAGTGCAAGTGCATAGAGAAGTATAGAGTTCCTCAAGAAATTTGACGAGGAATGTGTAGGAGCAGAGGTTTTGAGGTTTGGTGCAAAGATCGTGAATCTAGACAACTTGGCGAGAGTCAAGTTGCATTTTGAGCTTAGAGAGATCACCCCCCAAAACTCAGTATCTCTGAGGACATTGGTCTTCCATAGTGTGTATGAGGAGTGCATTGTAACATGGTTCAAAGAATCCGACAACGCTTCTTTTGCAACCTATTTTTTCAAGTGAAGTTTAACCCATAACTAGAGAGATGGTACTTGTAGGCAACTTGAAAGAATCATGATTGTCACATTTAAGACCTCACCCTTTGGCAAGCATTCCTTCTTCCATTTGTCATCATTTTTAATATTTTGTTTCAAAACTTTGTGAGATCCTCCAAACCTTAATTGTTGTATGGCTTGTGTGATCCAAAGGTGATAGCATTAGTATTTGAGGAGCCTTCTACCCCAAACCTCATAGACCATAGCCATAAACTTGTATGCAAGAATCTTGGCAGTCTACTTCCTCCTCTCACGGAGGCTTTCATCATTGAACCTATTCTCATTTGCTTGTTCGTAGACCCTTCAATGAAATGATGTCTTTGTTGAGTAAACAAAGTTTGGTATGAGGTTGTGGATGACACCATGATGCATTTAAGGTTGTGAAATTTGAGAACATCCCTTATTGTCAAACAATTTCTGCCCAACAATTTTCCAAGATGTTATTTGAAAACCCATTTACATTTTGAAATTGATTGTTTATAATTTTGCTTGCCATTGTGTGACTTGCTAGACCTAAACAATTCCAACAATTGACATTTGTATAATAAGTTAATGTACGTGGCACTAATTTGGTGACAACCTTCTTTGTCCAATTTATTGTAAACCTAATTCCTCGGGTACTTGATTTTGTGGGGATGGTGATCTAGAGGTGACTTTTGGTGAGAATTGCTTTTATTTGACATTTGCAAATGGTTGTAGTGGTGGTCATGGTCATCTTGGTGTGATTCTTGGTGAAGGAGCTCACATTTGACATTCTGAGATCTTATTGATGGGCCTCTTTTGTTTAAATTTTTGTGAACTTAATTCTTGAGGGACCTAACATTTTGGTCATCTAGGTGTGATTATTGATTTCAATTCTAATAGAGCTCTGCAAATGTTGATGATTTGCATGGTCGGTCATTGAGGTGTAATTTCTAGTGGACTAACTCTTAATTAACCTAAACAAAAGATGGTGATGGTCCTCTTGGTCCAATTTTAGAGAAACCTCTTTTGTAGAGCTCTCTAGATATGGTGGTGATGGTCATTTTGGTAAACCCTACTCATATTTGGTTAGTGACATGGTTATCTTGGTGTGATTTTTGGTGCCTCTAGTTCCTAAATCTTGTAAGATTGTGATGATGGTATTTTTGGTACCCTGAGCCCTTATTTGACATTTGCAAATGTTGGGTTCTAAGGCAAATTTAGGTGTGATTTTTGGTGCCCCTAGCTATTGGAGTTATGCAGATTGTGGTGATTGGTGTTTTTGGTACCCTTAGCTCTTATTTGACATTTACAAATGGTAGTGATGGTATTTTCAATGTGATTTTGGGTGCCCCCAATTCATAGAGCTCTATAGATGGGCATGATATGATTGTTTTTTTTGGTAGCATTTTGGGTGAATTTAGCTCATATTTGACATCTGCAAGTAGTGGGCATGGTCATTTTTTGGGTGTGATTTTTGGGTGATGGTTATTTAGGTGTAATTTTTTTAGTGAAATCTAATGATTTTTTTTGGCTTAGTCTAATGAATGTTTTGGTGAAATCTAGCGATTGTTTTGTGAAATTTAGTGAACAAATTTGTGAAATCTATAAGTTGTTTTGGTGAAAATAAGTGATTCTTTTGACACTACATGTGATTAGGTCTAAAGTGTGAATGTTTTTTTTGTTTTTTAATGTATGTTTGAAAGGATGGCAAAATCCATGAGCCATAACACTTGTGAAAATTGATATGAAAGGGAAACAACAATCTGAATTTATTATTTTTCACGACGCACAACAACCCTAGATAGAGAAGGTCCTTAACCAAATTGTAAAGTGTCTCCACCTTAGCACCATAGCACCATGGTTCTTTCATATAATCTACTTTTTGCAACCTACAACATGAGTAAGAAACATGTTTCTTGATTTATTCTTGCTATTAAACCAAGGAACTTCCAATTAAAAAATTCATAAGTATTTGTGAACTTTCACAAATTATATTTTCAAATCTTATATATGTGCTTTAAGATAGATGATGTAGTTGATAGATGACAATTATAACAAATGTACAAATTTGAAGAAAATAATTTAAGCACATCATGTTTAAGAGAGGTAATGGTGATTTTGGATGGAAGTGCTTCTTGCATATGCCTCCCCTAGTTATTGGCATCAAGAAGATTATTAGTGGCGTTCCAAGGTAATGGAGGTAATGAATATGCATAGTATTTTAAGCCCAAAATTTGAATAATGCAAGTTTTTAGGGTCTTGTTATGAATCATTGAGCATGTGGATTGTCCTTAAGACTTTATGTTGAAGGGGGCCATGTTGATGATTTGAAAGACAAGAAAACTACATTACTTGCATTGTTACATTTGATTTTGAAAGCAAAACTTCAAGCATAAAATTGATGGGTATTATTGGGTTTCAATAATGATGAGTAAAACATTGGTGTTTTTAATTTTACGTCCTTTTTTATGGTAGGCGATTTTTAGTGAATGAAAGATAAAGGACTTAGAAAATCAAGTTAAATAGGAAGTTGAGTATCAATTAAATAAGGGATTAAAGTGAAAGAAGATAATTGTTTAAGGAGGTTTTAAATGATTAGAAGACTGGGAGGGGGCTTTGCTTGAGTGGAAGGGGCAAATGTGTCTCACCATTTTAAAGTGAACTTAGAAGTTCCTAGTGACGAATATGTTGATATTGGGAACTTTTTGGTACATGAAAGCATAATGGGTTTGGCTGCACGAAATAACATCTTTAGGAATGTTAACAAAGATGGGAAATTAACATGCTAAGCATCAAAACTTTGATCAAATTCGAATGTGAAATTCTTGTGATATGATCTGAAAGACATATGGATTCAACATTCATTAAAATAGTAAAAAAGGATGATGGCTTTAGGAATAATTTAAAACATGAAAATCATACATAGGTGTGTATATCAAGTTGTTATTGACTAAAGATTTCCATGGCTTTGTAAATTGACTCTTAGATTTTTTTTTTACAAAAAAATTGGTGTTCTAAAATTTTGCTTGAAATGTGATAATCAATTTGCCCAAGGTACCTAGTCTTTGGTATGTTTTAATCATAGACATATACTATAGAATGAACATCAGCATCAATTTCATTTTCAACACAAAAAACTGGAAAGAAATCTTTGGAAAGCAAGAGTACCACATTTGTGGAATAGCTTGTGCTAGCCTTCTACATTACATTTTTGGATGCCACATATGAAAATCAAACAAAGGAATACTTATGTTACTTTTTGTGGAAAAGTGGGTATGTTTTGTTGGCTACATACATACCATGTACATGATGTATATATATGGTACACCCACATTTTCTATAGGGATGTCTAGTATGGGTACTAGTTAACACTTGAAGATGCTTTAATCTTTTTCTTTTTTGGATGTTGCAGGAATAAATTTGTATTTGCTTTTTGGGAATGAATTTTCTCAACACGCCCATTTTAGTTAAATTGTGTTAATTCAATCATTATTTGACGATCCATCCATTTATGAAAGCAATCACATGTGATTCATATATCATGAGTCAATTACTTTGGAATATGCAATAAGGCGGGTGATTGTCAAATGTAGTGAATATTGATGATAATTTTGGTTGCATGAATCTTGCACCAAGAAAGTACAGATTGAATTTTAGATGTCAACAAATGGGACAAAGATTCCCAAATTGACATAAAAAATATATATATATATATACTACTAAAATATCTATACTATATATTTTAAGTATTCATCATACAATATTATATACATAACAAATTGACATGTATGATACAATCTATCAATTGTAGGATTGATAATGCATCATACTTGGCAATATGTTTGTATATCAAATTGTGAGTTTGGTAGTTGAAGGTCATGTTCCATTAACATAAGTATTTGTTGTTCAACTTTTACAACATTTTGGTCCACACTTATGTTGGAACCTTTGCATTGGGTTTACAACCAAAGTTGAAGGGCGTGACTTTGGAATACAGATAAAATCAAAAGCTTCAAATCAACTATAATGTTGGATTTTTGTCAAAGTGCATAAAATATGTGATGTCTTTAATGGAACTCCTTATAATGAATGAAGACATTGACCATATTTCTAATAAAAATCTTCCAATTATAATTGTTGGCATTTTGACCTTATGCTCACAATGAACATTAGGAAGCAAGGGATTGAACCAAAGATAAGTCATTGATTTTGGTGAAAGGCAATAGGTATGAATGATCTATTCTAGTGATGATGAATTTTCATTGGAGATGGTTTAAGTAGGACGGCAATATTTCGTCCTACCATGTTCCTTCCCATAATATGTTGAAATGAATTATTCTAATTCAAAATCTATTATATAACTACTTATAATGACATATTTATATAACGACATCTTCTATGGTTGCAACCTTTTGGATTTCTTGTTTTAAATTTTTTTGTTGCATGCATCTTTTGAAATCTCTTTATTTTCTTTCTATTGGAAGCTTGCTATTTTTACTTTTTATTTTTTTGACAACACTCATGACCTTTCTTTTCATTTTTAATGTAAGAGAGGAAAACACATTTTATTTTGAAGAATTTAAGAAATCTTTCTTTTTGTTTTGTTTATTGCAATTTTGTTGTCATAGTCATAATTCCAAATACGTGTAAAATTTTATTGTCATTGGTAGTGCATAGTAGCGTGGAGCCCAAGTTTTTAGAGAGGGCAACATGTGGGCTCACAAATATTTGATTATGAAAGAAGGAAAATGTATTTCACTTATATTGAATAAGTTTTCAAAATTATTTATGTTCAAGAAATAGGCACCTAGGTGTTTCAAAAGGTATGTCTATATCTTAAGAGGTATGTCTTTCAGATAATGAATAAACGTGTTTCTACAAATCATGTAAAGCTAACTAGATTGATAAACTGATTAAAATGAGTCGTTATAACAAAATGGAGAGACTTATGAAACTTCTATAACACATTCCTTATTTTGAATGATGTAATGTTTGATGTTTTTAAAAATATGTCAAAAGAAGATAAGATATTAACTTTGCATGTGCAATGCATTACCTAAAATTATGTGCATTTGAATTTTTGGATTGTCAAGTATCCAAACTTGAATAAAGATTCCTATAAAAATGTGATTTTAGTTCACATGGGCACCTTTGTAGGTATATATGCAAGGAAGTAGTGCCCATGGAAAGTTATGGAAGTAGATACATGAGAGAGTAGTGCCTCTTTCAAGAGTTTTGTTTATCTTAATTCTAAGATAAATCTTAATTTTGAGTTGGGTTCAAAGAAACCAAACACCTTCCAAATTTTGCTTTATGTACATGTGAGAAGGTTGAAGATTTTGTTCTAACAAAACAATATGTTGTTGATGTGTTTCCAATGTTTTATTATTTGAATATAGTCATGAGGATTTAAATAACACATTCAAGCTTTATGAAGTATTCATTACATGCTTTATATTGCAAAATTTTACTCATACCATTTAACAAGCCTAAAGGGCATTCACACACTTGGATTTGTTACATGGGCCTTTAATATATTATGAATCTTGGACATTGAACTTTACAATTGGAGTGAGGCCTTCTTGAAATGTGATCTTGCCTTCAACTATTATTTTGAGTAGTGGGCATTTATTTCCAAAAGGAATGTTAAGGGGATAAGATGAGTATGTGATTTTGGATGAACAAGGTAGTTAGGATAGGGACTGATTAAAAAACTTTGTTAATTTGAATTTTGAATTCTTGTTGTTTAGATCGCGATGATGTGACTTGGGATAGTTCAAAAGGGGAGAGTTCTAGAAAATAGGAAAGGGAGAGGAGAAGATGAGATGTTGAGTTTTAAAGAAAAATAGGAGGAGCTAGAAGTACTTGCAATAGAAAATCATAAATTTTATTTTGATATAACACATATTTTAAGTGTTGTTTTGGATTTTTTTCAATAAAACATGGGATTATGTTGTAATTTGGATTCATGTTTTCATTAATACAGAGAAACATAGACTTCTATAGTGAATTTTATGTTCATCTTTTGTGTGATTTTTTGTAATGTTAGATTATGATGAAATGAATTGTAATCTTGTTTTTGGAGTTTTTTTTAGAATGTATTCTGAAGTGCAGATTCTTGTTATATGCAATAACCATGAATCTAATGTTGAAATGAATGGTAGTGTTAAATTTGTTGAAACTTAAGACAAAAATAATGAACATATGCATGTGAAATGCAAATATGTTGTTACAACAATGTGAAATATTTTGCAGGAATTTAAATTTCACTTCTATCAAGGACCTACTTTTTAGGCCTTATTTTACACATTAGATACAATTTTTTTTTATAGGAAATTTTGAATTTCAAACAATTGGTTATGATCAAAGTAGTTTTGTTGCATTTTTTGGTGACATTACAAGTGCAAAAACATAAGACCTTTGGCTATGCATAAACTAACTAAGTTGGGATGTGGCTACAAGCAACAAATAAATTTCATTAAGATTTGGCAAAATTTTCAATTTTGTTTTAGCAATAGTTTGTGAAATCCAGTTAATGAAGAATCAAAACATGGCAACATTGCCCATACATTTGTAGTTTTTTGGTGATGCACAAAACTTGGTCCATAATTTCAAAATTTTGTTATTTAATGTATTGTTTCCAAAGAGTTAGGTAAAGAACTTTATCCAAAAATTGAATTATTCTTTCCAAAAGGAATAAACAAAGTGACCAAAAATAAAAAATACAAGTTCCTTGGCAAAAAAATAACATGAGAAAAAAATTGGCATTTGGTGCCCCATTAAACTTTGTCTTTCTACTTTTCATCTTCTAGCACTCTTCAAAGGTTACATCATACAAAAAGTTCTCTAAAGTAAAGAATGTCTGAAAATACATGTTGACCACCATAGGGAGATGCTCATTGAATCTATTTTGTAGTTTGGATTTCATGAAAGACAGAGTTGAAAATGTTCGTTCGTCCTCAGTGCTCCCCAACACTTGGACTATGACAATTTTCGCAAGTTTAAAATATTTCAACAAAATGTTTCACAACACCTTAAAGGTTGAAAACATTATCCATAATCTAGTGAAAGAATTCATAAGGATTGGTGGTTCTATGGTAGAAACAACATTCAAATGTGGTGTAAACAAAATTGTTCATGTTACAAATTCCATGTGGGTGTAAATGAGATCAAATGAGCCAACAATGTTACTTTAGAAAATGACTACTTCACCCAAAAATAAATTTTCCATATAAATGAATTTTTGAACAATTGTTTTTACAAATTGTTATAATTGATGCTTATAATTGTCCAAGTACATGACATTTTTTTGTTTATAGTTTTTGAATAAATATAATTTTTTTAAAGTGTGCTGATTCCTTGTAAATTTAGTGTTTCGTATTAAAAATGATAAAAATTTCAAATCATATCCAAAAATTGATTTTAAATTTTTAAATATTTTTTTGTATAATAAAATATGACTTCTTTTAACACATCATGTACATTATACCCCATTGTTATGTGGTAAAGAACTTTTGAAGTTAAAAAATTTTAGATCAATTTTGGAATTCTTTGAATTTTTAAGGTTTTAGAATTTCACATATTTTAAGGTAAAAGTGGTTTTTGAATGTAGCGAACATGTTTTTATTTTCAATTTTTTTTCCCATCAATTTTGTTTTATCATATGAGTCCTTCAAAGAATCTTTTGCAAAATTGACTCTTTATGACATAATAGATGTTCACTTTCAAAGGTCCTAAATTGAAATTTAAGTTAAAAATTTTATCAAATGAATTTTTGGTTTGAATTCCTTGACATTCATATGAATGAAAAAGGAACAACTTGCCATGATTGCCATGGTTTTAAATGGTAAAATAGGATAAATATTTCTTCAATTTTGATTATTTTTCCTTGTCGTTTGATGCCTTTTTTGGCTCGTTTGATTGTGACTACAATTTCAGCAATTTAAATAAAAATTGTGTAATATGTGCATAAGCTACAATTAATTTTATGAATAGCTAGTTTTGGGTCACTTGAAAGTGTGGCCATGTTTTGTTTTTGGGTAAACATCTCACACATATAATTTATTAAATGTAGATTATCAACTTGCTTGATGACGTTTGGGGTCACAAAACTCAATCATTTTGACACTAGATGCAAAGGCCTTTTTGTGGTTCATCCTTTAAGGGGGAAAAATGATTGATAAAAACAATCACATCAAAAATATATAGAACATTTGAATGATATGAGGTGGGACCAAAATATGTAAGTAGTTAAAAAATTAGTGTTGATAATATATAGATCAAACATTTTATCAACCTTCGTGTAAATGAAGGGTTTAGTTAATATGTGTTTTATATGTCAAAAAAATTACAAGTGATTTGTTTTTGCACTCTTAGTATTGATTATAGTTTTCCCAAGTGAAATGGTTTTTGAATTTTATGAAAAGGGACCCATGCATATGATTCTAACTTAAAATTAAAAACTTATATTCCACATGAAATGGGGGAACTTTTTATGTGCATGAACTTAATGTCATAGTATGGAAAAAAACTTCTAAATGGACCCACCATAATTATAAACAAAATAAAATATCTTTTCAAAATGGGTAATTGTTATTAGTGATTCAAAATAAAGGGTATCCAAACCATTTCAACATAGTTTAAATGTTTAAAAAATTTTTAGAAGCACGAAAGTAAAGGAAAATAACAATTTTTTTTATAAAATGATATTTGTGAAATTCTTTTAAATTTGTTAACCTACATTGTATCATGGGATCCGTTAAGTGATTGTTAGTTGTTTTTGGGATATAAGGTCAAGTTCAAGCATTTAAACAATTTGCATTTTTGGGCATTATCAAAACACATTTTGATAAAATATTAAATTAATAATTTTGAATTTGCCAAAAGTGAGTGACTTTAACTTGCAAATGCCTTTTATAAGATAAGGGTCAAATTTTACATGCATTCACAATTTACATGTTTTGTGTCACATTGCATTGTATAATAATTTCAATTACCCATAAGAGAATGAAAGTGTCCACCTCTTAGACCATTCAATTATGAGTTGTCCAAAAGAAATAAACATTAAAATGGAACAATGAATTAGATGTGGACAATGGCATTGGCCTTCATGTTGTCATTGCACAAGTGTTTCATCAAATTGTTGTTGTCATACCCCAATTATCATAAACACATTACCTATTCTTGCTTTGACCCTTTTAAGAAAAAAGGCTTGTGATGCAATGGTTAAAAACTACCTATTCAAACAAAAGGTTTCAAGTTCATTATGTTTTCCAATAATCATCTTTTTCATTAAATGATTTTTTTGGATGAACTTTTCCTTTGATCTTCATTTGGGGGAGCCATTTCTTGAAATGATTTCAATGTGCAACTTGGCCCACTTCATTAGTCAAGTTGCTAAGTGAAGAAAAAAAGGTTGGACTTAATTTCTTGGAGGGAAAATAAATGCATCATTTTTCTTTTTCTTTTTTGTTTAAAATTTTTCATCCCTAATTGACAAAAGGCCATTCTTTGAAGCAATAATGTGAATGCAAGTATATTTGAATTTTCAATTCACATTCAAGTTTGATGCATCATGGTAGATATTTGGAAAATATTTTGTGATGAAAATTTACAATAGATGATGACGATGAAACGTCATTCTTTGAAGCAATAATGTGAATGCAAGTATTTTTGAATTTTCAATTCACGTTCAAGTTTGATGCATCATGGTAGATATTTGGAAAATATTTGTGATGAAAATTTACAATAGATGATGATTTTTGTCCCAATCTAACATTATGTTCTGGAATTAATGCACATATGAATGATTTGATAATCCAAAAATCTTTTTTTTAAAAGTTTGTAATGCTTTAAAACATCATTGTAATCCATTTTATTTTGATATATTTATCTTTGGTTTTCAAATTGAAACAAATGAGTAGTAAATCTCATCAAGACTATCACACTATTTTAAAAATTGGGATGCATTTGGTTTGCTTGGGTGTTACAATTGCTCAAGATGGTTTTTCCCCATGGTGGCAACTTTTTTGATAGGTGTAGAGAGGTAGACATAATTTGATTGATTTGATAATTGAAGAAAAATCATTGGCAACAATGAAATGTTTTTCTTCATAGGTTTATGCTTTTAGGCCATTTTAACATTTATAAAATAGTTTGAAGATCCATTTGCAAATAATAAGTTAAGTTTATAAAATGATAGGAGAAAGGTGTGTAGCCCTCATATATATACACGATCATTTTCATTGGGTTAAAATAATACATCCATTTGATAGCTTTTATTACCCATTTGAGCAACATCATTGATATTGTTGTATCCATAACCTTGGGTTCATGACAAAGGTTTGAACAAGACAAACAAAATGGGTCTAGAGTTAAGGCATGGCATGAACCAAGGACCTCACACTCCCAAATCAACTAAGAGTATTGGGGGTTGAAGGAAGGCACTCCCAATACCCTGTAATTGCATTCATATTTTCAAAGTTAAGATTCTTGAAGAATCCATGATGTGTAAGTGATGCTTGAGACATGGATTTCTTTTTTTTCAATTTAATGTGGTAAGTAGATTGGCAATCATCCACAAGAGGGACTTAGCCAAATTTGGCTAGAGGTCATAGAAAAAAGTATAATTTCTTTGGTATATTCACGTCTTCTTTTTTTGTTGCAAAGTGGTGAAATTTTGCCAAAAACAATAAATGCTGGTTTGAAGGTCAAACATTTTGGCATTGTAATTGAGTTGTCAAATTGATCCATGAACATAATAATTTCATCCAAAATAAAATTCATGGAAAATATTGTTATATGTGCCTCACTTTGTCACAATATGCTAACCCTACAAAGGGGCAAAAGTTGTTAATGTTGTTAATTACTAAATGATTTGACTACATGTGTCTCCACTTGTGTGGAGTGGAGCCACTATTGGAGCTTTACATGAAAGAGGTTGTTGGAGTTGAAGCAAGATTTTTAAAGATGGAAGTTGTGGGTACATGTGAGGGATAGTGGATTTGGTTATTGACTTTTGGAATACCTAGAAAAATGTGCTTATGCACACCAATCAATTACAACAAGAATTGTGGGGTTAGTGTAAGATTTATTATTGTAACTTATGAACTTGATGGACATGAGCTTGACTTAATTTGAACTTTGAAATCTTTTCAACATGCTACTTTTCAAGTCTTGGAGCAACATTGGAATTGAAGACAAAGGTAGCCTAGCTGATAATAGTTTGTTGATGTTGTTGTTGTATGTGAAGGTAGTTGGCAAGGTTTAGTTACTTTGCCAACAATAACTACCTAAACAAGGGGTGTGTCAATTACACCGTGGCCTTGCCATTTACATTAAAAAGTATATTAAGGCAAAAGATGAATTATGGCAATTCAAATATTTCACCATGCAAAAATATATTAATCGTCAAAAAAAAATCCTCTAAAAGAAACCAAAACTCTTCCAAGATATCATAACTCTATTATAACTAATCTCAAGTTTCAACACAAGCCAAAAATATCATCTTTCAAAAATCCTCATATAAAAAAAATAGACCTACTACTACTACCTCGGGGCCGAAATCCCTTAAGCTATTATACTCTATAATGAATTTAAACACACGATATCCTTGCCTTGGTGGGCAAGGCCAATAAACAACAACATATTAGCTATATTTTGGATAAATCAAAACAACCAGGGCTCCAACAATGTTTAAAACCCCAAACTCATGCATGAGGCTACCCCATAAGAGCAAATTTAAAATCTAAGTTTCCCTAGGGCCCTAGTTTGACCCTTCAACCCCTGTTGCATCCCCAATTTTAGTACTGGGGGTGAAATTCCCCTGGGAACCAATTTAAAACTAATTTGGTTCCTTGTCCCCCGACCCCACAATTTTCATCATGACTTGCCATTTCATCCCCAGTTTGGATTGGATTTTTGATATCACAAGATTGAAAAAGAATCCCTAATGAGCATCCTGTTTATTAGCTATTAGTGATTATTCTAGTATGTGAAATCATTTGAGACATGAACATCAAAAACACCATTTCCAATCAAGAAATGCACAATATTATTTTAAACCATTTATTAATTATCTATAACATATTTTTTTCATGTCACAAAAACCAGAAATAAAATTGGAAAACACATTATTCAATATACTTCACAAATGCAAAAAAGAAGAAGAGAGGTTTAAATGGACTTTAACCTATTGTCAAATGTAAAATCTTATGTCTATGAACTCCACAATTAATCACAAACTTTGCATTGTGAAAACAGAAAAAAAAAAACAAAAAAAAAACCTTGGATGAACAGAAGTTTGGTATGTAAGAAATATTGCTTCCTTTGGTGTCAGTTTTTGTTTTAGGTGATTTAAATGCCAAATGACCTTTGACATGCATTTTACACATGTGGAATACAAAATTTTTTGTCCTTGGGTTTGAGGTTTACAACTTTCTTTTGGAAATTCCCATACTTACTATTGACAAATCGACACTTCTATGTCAAATATTTATTTATTTATTTATTTATTTAAAAAAATGAGATTCAACAATTTCAAATTTTATTTTCTAGAATTTCAATAGTTGAGGAATAAGTATGCAAAAAACACCTTGTATTGTGTGTTTGTAATGGTAACCCAATTGTCAGAACAATATATAGTATTTCACAAGTTGAGAGTTTGATCCTCAACAAATTTGACAAATGTCAATAATTTTATTTATTTATTTATTTTTTCACCTAGACCTTTCACAAATTATTTTGTGCCAAACATCAATTGTAGAGGTATGGTACCTAGATCATGCAAATTCCCCAAAGGATTTAGGGTTTTACCAATGCATAATACTTTGGGTGCTGGAAAGAGGGTTTTGGGAGTCTTATTGGAAAGCTATGCAATGAGGGCAATTGCCAATTCTGTAAACCTAATTGGCAGGCCTTACCGATTCTGTACCAACTCTTAAGGGTTTAGGCTGATTCCAGCTCTTAGGGTTTAGGCCAATTCCGGCTCTTAGGGTTTAGGCTGATTCCAGCTCTTAGGGTTTAGGTCGATTCCAGCTCTTTGGGTTTAGGCCGATTCCTAGCTTGACCTTGATTTCACCCAAAAAAAATTCCAGGGTTTGAGCCAAAAGGTCGAGGTAGGAGCCCAAGTTCTCCCCAACCTTGCCCACTTTCTGTAGTACATGCCTGGCAGCATTATTATCCTAAATATTGAGAAAAATAAAATAAAATTGAATTTTTAAAAATTTAAAAATTAAATTAATTAAGTAATTTTTTTAATTCTTATTTTTCCCAAAATACAGGTTACCAGTGGGCTGCGTAATAAGTACTTACTTACACAAAGGGAAGAAAATGTTGCTTTTTAATAATAAATAATAAAAAAAAGTTATTTCAGTACATGGATTTTTGAATTCTGGAGTTTTCGACGTTTAAGAAATATACAATATTATTAGTAAGTTTGGGTTGTCAATTTTTAAATTTTTTTTTAGAAATTTAAAAAAAAAATAATGCTGAAGCTGGATTTTCGAATTCTTGGGTTTTCCGTAGGTAAGGAATTGTGTTGTTTTTGGGGGCATTTTTTTTTTTGGTGTCGTGGCAACAAAAAAAGAAGAAGAGTGGAGGTGTGAATAATACAAAAGGACTTTTCTTTGGAAAAAAATGGGTGCCCAAATTGTCACATTGTGAGGGATTTTTATTTATTTATTTATTTATTTATTTCCCCTGAAGTTGCCATCTTTAGACAATAGTTTCCAACATGTTGCCAAAATATAGTTGGAATCCGAAATTTTTTCTACTTTTCTCTCTGACCTGTAGCCAAATTTTGGCTAAGTCCTCGTGTGGATTATTGCCAACCCACCTACCTCACAAATTTGGGAAAAAAAGAGGAATTTAGTAAAAAATGGGCCACTAATTTTCCAACTAATTGAAAGATAAAAAATATTTTAATTAATGCCGGCTTACTGCATTTTATGAATCTCAGCTTATGCCTGATGTTAAGCTATGTACTATGGATGCACATAGTAACCATAGACATTAGTTACCCACTTAACTCACTGTAATGTTTACTCATTTACATAGGTCAAGGGTATATACATATACCCTACCCTTACCCATCAATTTCTAGGTTCCAAAAGGAGAGAATGTCCCAAGTTCCAACCAGGGTAATTGAATTTTTTTGTGGGGGGGTGATATTCAAAAATTGGCAAAACTTTCAAAATATGGCAAAATTAGTCAAATTAGCAACTAAAAAAAATAAAAATCTCCAAAAGTTTCCACAATTTTTTTGATGAAAAAGAAAAAAACATTGGTTCTAAAACTGATTGACAGCTACAACAAATATTCAAGGCAAATTATAACTTTTATATGTCTAGGGGAAATAAATAAATAAATAATTGTGTAGACTCAAAGAGAGCTCATAATTGAAATTTAAAATTCAAAAAAAATTTGCTACTAGAGAACATAAAAATTATATTGACATCTTGCATTGTATTTTGACCTTCTCAATCAATTTGAGTACTACCCCACTTACGATAGAGTGCAAATCCCATGCCAGATTTTCCTCCAATTGACCATTTCTCTCTCAGAGTTGAGAATTTGTAACTTATAGTCAGATTGCAAATTATATCCAATGATACTTAATTTTAAGGCAAGTCAAATACCACAAAAAAACCATACAAACGTAAAGAAGACGTTTGACAAGAGCTTCGTTGTTGCATGCACATAACAACAGATGATTATCTTGGATATGATTTTGTTATGACGCCCAGTAAAATTATCAGAGTTGTACCATTCACAATCATACTGTGTGTTGAGAGGCTCCCTTTGGTGCTATGTTGTGATTTTTTAGTCTTATGCTCTATTGAGATGGCATCATAGAAATTGCAGAGAACAAACAAAGAGAGGGTCAGTTTGCTCCTGTATTTATTATTATTATTATTATTTAATTTCCATGCCAGGTTTTTTTGAAAAAAGTCATTGAATTATTAGGATTTGGTAGCTGCGGCCTGAAAATCAAGCTCATCTTCAAATAACTTCCTCACCATAGCTCCGAGCACACCTGAAGACCACACACTGTGAGAAAATTCTTTAGTCCCCACACGCAACCAAACCAGTTCTTGAACAACCAGAGAACGTGCTTTGCCTCATAACCGTGATTCTCTAAAACATCAAAGAACCAGTCAAAGAACCTACCCTGAAACTACTGGTTCTTTGTCATTTCATCGAGGAAACAAACCCATTTGGTTCTTCAAAGATTTCGCAAAAAAACCCAAATTCTGTAGGCGTTAGAGTTATCCATAAAGTCACCACCCTCTGTCTTCACCCTGTCTTTGGGCCTGCTTTCAGCCCCTATAGCCTCTTTCGGCGGTATCTGCAAAGTAAGGAAATTTTATTAAATCTCAGTATGAAATGCTGAAACTCAGCATTTAATGCACAAGGTTTGGGAGTAATTATAGTAGTTGTACAGGTAGGAGCAGTGTCACAAATGTACGTAGCAGCAGTAGTGGAGGCGCTCAGGAAAAAGCATGAAACTCAGTTTACCACCAAAAATTGATGGAAAAGCTAGTTTGAGTCCCAGTTAATTTAGTTTTGTAAAATTTTCATTTCCAGTTACACTTTTGATGCCCTATTATTATGCCGATTTTCATTTGGCTGTTCTCGTCCCCCCTAATCGCGTGACTTTACGGATAACTCTATTTTATTCTGAATTTTGTGAAAAACCCTAGACTCAACAGTTACTTTTGTTTCTGAATATTCTTTTTTTTTTTAAAAACCTGGAAATGGGGGGTTCCTTGATTTTGAAAATTCTGAAAAACCCAGAACGGGATGGTATTAAAAAAAAATAAAAGACCCGCCCAAGAATGTTTAAGGCTCACTCTCATGCAGAGTTGGTTGGGTTGAGACGGTTGGTTGAGTTGGGTTAGGACGGAATTAGAAACACTTTCTTCTGCATTCCCTTGCAGTAGAAGATCGCATCATGACTTTGTCAAGTTTGCACATTCAAGACGAAGATGCTTCCAGCATTCATTCATTCATCAGTCCTGCCAAGGACATGAATGAAGTGAGAAAAATCCAAATGAAAACAGTTCCCAGTGCACACAATTCTTTTTTGAAAAGAATGGACCTTTTGTACATCCACCCCCATCAATTTCCCGTTGATGACACATCCCATCCGATCGCTCTAGAACACGAGGACACACACTGCATCAACATACGTCCATATACAGACTAACTAATTCATAGCTTGAATTCATATTCTGTCATAAATTTTCTTTAAAAAAAAAAAGAAAAATCATTTATAAGGGACAGAATTTTCATTTATTTATTTATTTATTTTTGAGGAAGGTTGTTGTCATATTTGTCCCTACAGGCTACAGTGAAAAAATTTCCTTGAAATAATGTCGTCACGTATGTGAAAATCTGGCTAGCGATGCTTGTCACTCTGGCTCCATCGGGAAATTAAATTAAAAATAAATTTATTGAATTTAAGAATAAAAAAACACTTGGTAGAAGTCATGGCTTGGCCACATAATAATATCAGCAGCAATATAATGGTTTGTAAATAGTAATTTGGGTCTGAATTCATGATTCAATAATTTTTTCCACCGAGCTTTAAGCAAATTAATTGAATTTGAATTCAAAAAATTTCATCCGCAATGAATACATGTAACTTTTATGTCTTTACTAGTGTTGGGCAGGTTTCAGAACTGCCCATCTTCGATTTTGGTTAGTGAAAAACAAGCTGGAATTGGGTTTAGGGTACAATTTATGGTGTTTTTTTTTTAGTGTGTCAAATTTTTGCCATTTTGTGAAGAAAAGACCCAAAAATATCAATACAGGAATTTTTTGGAAAATTTTGACCTAAATTTGCTAGGTTTCAAATTCAAAAATAAATTGCCGAAATTCTACCTTAGGCTTTAATAGGTAACCACAATGAAGAAGGATTTGGCAAAAAATCCTTCTGTGAGATTTGCTCTATAGCCAATGATGATTACATCTCGTTATTGATGGCAATATTGATGATTGCCATTTTTATCAAGATAGAAAAATTGGAAAGAAAAAAACACTAAGTACAAATAGGCAATTTGGGTGAAAGGACACTTAAGATCCAAATTTTGAATTTAAAAAAAAAAAAGGTACACATGCATACGATGGGTAACCAAATTAAATTTTGCAATAAATTTGGTGAGAAAACTAGTTTAGTCGTGTGTTTTTTGGATTCCCTGAATTATTCAAATCCTATATAATAAATATGTAATCATAGTAGTATGTCCAATAGGGAATTTGATGCCCAATTTCAGCAATTTCAATAAATTTTTCTGGCTTTGTGAATAATTAAAAAAACAAAGGAGTGATGAAGGGCAAGGCAAAATGACAAACATGTTGGGAAGTCACTTGGAGAGAAAATGGTGCATGAAATTGATTACATTTGTTCCTTGTTCCCATGTCTCAGAATTTGTTTTGATGAAGAAGTTTGCAATACCTATGTTGGTGGGGGCCAAAAATGCTTACATGTTGTATAGGATTTTGATGCCTAGGTTTGATCCCAGGATCTCTCAATTATAGGCAAGAGTTTTATCTTCACTTACTACCTTGAAAGACACTTAATGGGTTAATTCAAGCAGCCCCAAACAATGAGCACCCAGTTCACCTCTTTTGATTTGCACTACTTTTTTTTTTTTTTTTTTCTTTTTATTTTTTTGGGGTGTTTTACATGGTGGTCTTCTATAAAT
>Ga0116231_10007187_pt1 | contig 20623 bp, 17 predicted proteins | sample S1TSphgellanicum_2_FD_89695 | JGI IMG/M metagenome (GOLD analysis project Ga0116231, IMG submission 89695) | Host-associated microbial communities from peat moss isolated from Minnesota, USA - S1T2_Fd - Sphagnum magellanicum MG | ecosystem: Host-associated > Plants > Peat moss > Unclassified...
AAAAAAAAAAAAAAAAAAAAAAAAAAACCTACCCAGCGATTATTAAAAAAAGAAATAACTGGCCAACATTGGTATATACTGACTGACCTTTGTTGGGTACCTGTCCAACACTGGTTTCTTAACCATGATAACATGTGACATCATACCACTGCAGGTGCTGGTACACCCAAGGCGGAAAGAGGGAAAGAATTTTTAACACCTGGGTTAAAATTCTCATCTAGGTTATCTTTCAACCTATGCTAGGTAGAAAGTTAGAAAACCAGCCCCCTGTGACGCCCTGTCCCTGAGTTTGTGCATTTTCCCTTGACTTATTATTAATATACTAGGATGCAGGGCCCACGGAGGGGGGAGGGCTCCAGCCAATCACGAATTACCGAATCAAGCATGTGCGGACACCAATTATTTTATATAAGTAGACAGGCCGGACTGATCCGGTCCCCGGTCAGTCTCTGGACTCTCGAGGCCGGCCTCTCATTAATGCGCAAGCGCTAGCCTTGTCCTATTCCCGCTGTAGTGAGAGACGGACACCACTTGAGCAGCGGTAATGAGAATGAAGTTAGCGAGGAGGAGGAGGAGGAGGAGGAGGAGATGATGATGAGTTTGATGCGCCTGGCAGGCATAAGTAGACGACTGGTGATGCATGATGAGTGGCTCGCTTGATGGTGCATGGTAACGGATGCCAATTAAATCTGTTCCAAAGTCTGCGAGGAAGGGAAGGGATTCAGGAAGCAGAGTCGTTGGGTGGGAGGGATGTCCTTATTATGAACGCCTAGCAATTAGTGCCTCGATTTGATGCCGCCTAACCTGATCTAGCTTCTTCACTTGAATGCTTGCCTGCCTCTTGTTTGTTTGCTAGCTAGTTCGCCTGATAGTTCGCCTGCTCTTCTGTCGTCTTTATTATAGTGAGCATCATTGGGCTAGCCTCTGCCGCCGTTGCATATGCATGGTATGTGCTGCTGCTTGTCATGCTCGGGAACCACTCACTCATTCATTACCCACCAGGGCCACAGTTACTTCCACCAGTACGAGGCTTGAAAACAGCATTTCGTCAGAAAGCGCATGTGCATGCGGTCCCTGAAGTTGTTCCTGACTGACTGAAAATGAGTTTGCAGCTCTCAAGCTCTTCTTCGGACTTCCTACGTACTGCGTAGCTAGCTCTCGTCAGCTGGAGTAGTACAGGAGCATAATAGATCATCATCATCATTATCATCATCATCTCCCGCTTGCAGCTCTCTGTCAATTGTTGACTAGCAACCATTAACTAGTAGTCCTTTGGTGGCAGCTCAGAGGATTCGTTTCTTTGCAGATTTGGAGGAAACTTCATTATATCAGCTGCTAGTGAAGCTGATCATCAGAAGTCGAGAACAACTAATTACTATCTCCTATAGAGGAAGAAGGTATGGAGAAAATAGTTTGCAGTACTCTAGGGTTGGGTATGGAAATGTTGAGATTTAAGAAGATTTGAGGTTTAATCTTCATTAGCTTAAGGGAAAATTTCGGGTGATTACCAACCAAACCACGTCCTTGTTGCTCTCGATTACTTCACACCAGCAGCAATGATCTCCCAGCCCACACTTTTTTCCCATAAAGTGAGCTCTTTCCCAGTCACGTTCTCAACGTTTCATCTTTCAACGCACCAAACTTCAATATCGCTTCCTTCCTGATCTGCTCCTCAAATTGCGTGAGTCTCGCTTTTATCGGGCGGTGTTTTGACTGAGTTTCTTGAAGCTTTCTGCAACGACTCCATCCTGATATAAAGTTAAAAGGGAGAGATCATGTGGGTAATACTAGAGTGTATCGTGAGCCAGTGGTTTTCGTTGCACCGTTTTATGTTCGCCAAGTAGACTGGCCGAGCCGACATCGCGTCTCTGCGTGCCTCTCAGAGCTTTGACACAAACGTTGTGATCGTTAATGCACACCTGTTCTAGACTGATCTTGAAGCCCCCGAAATCCTGCAGTTGATAGCATAGGTCTTCATGCTCCTGTACCATGTGCAGCCCTCTGCGCGCGGGAGTATTGAGGAACCCGGCCGGGCAAAGAGTTTGAAGAAGCTCTAAACTCGGATATAACCGACGGAAATCATTTCTTGAACTGTTGCAGCTTCCTCACAGTGTGCACATCTTGGCGGCACCCGCGTAACTAGTGTGCGGATGGGTTCAATTTGATCATGCGATTGGTAAGCTAGTCTCTTCACTTTCTCCTTTTGCTGTCTGTTTCAAACAAGTGCAACATATCGAAGAGAGCTACCTATCCCCTGCAGGTTGTCCTCTTGGCTCTGCACGCGCAAAAGACAAACGTCTACTCGTAATTGTCCTTGCAGCCGCACAATACGCTGCTAGCTGCAGCCTATCTGTACTCTAACTGAAAGCCGCCCTTTTGCGCTGTTGTCCTTCCGAGCTTCCGTTTGGTTTATCATGCGCAGTTGAAGGCTAGTCATGGCGCAACGTTTTGCGTACACACAATTTCGGAGTAGTTACAATCTTGTACTAGCTAGTTTCTCTTTTTCAAGCTTTCTTATCGGTTGGATTGCATGCAGGGACTTGGGTTGAGGACAGAACAAGTGATGAGAAGAAGACTATCCGGATGAGATTGGTGAAGATCAGATAGCAAGCTGTAATAGGTGATATATGGGAATCATGCATTTGATGATGAGCCACTGCGAAGAAGAGGTTCTGGACCATGATCATCTAACGCACCAAGGGTCCGGAGACTCGGCATCGGCAGGGGAGCTGCAATCGCCTGCAGGTCCGGCGACAGGCGGGAGTGGGGTGTGCAGCGTGCGCGACAGGCCTGTGACTAGGGTCACGCTCCCGTGCCCTCGTTGCCAGTCCATGAACACCAAATTTTGCTACTACAACAACTACAGCGTGAACCAGCCGCGACACTTCTGCCGCAACTGTCAGCGCTACTGGACTGTAGGAGGCACGCTTCGCAACGTTCCCGTCGGTGGTGGTTGTCGTAAGAGAGTGCGCACGCGGCTACAGCGCAGCAGCTGTGATGACCCAAGAGCAGGCCTATTGGGCGCCGGTGGGCTTGTGAACATGACACTTCAGACCAACATTTTGCTTCCCAACACAATACAAATGCAACAGACGACCCAACAGCACCTGTCCTTGTTATCGCAAGTGACAGGAGGTTGCAAATTAGGCTCCTACAGCAGCCAGGCGCTGCTGCAATCAGGATTGATCGAACGTCTTCCTCCCAATACGAATTTGCCGACTTTTCTGCAGTTTTCAAACTTGGAGCACGGTGGCCAGAATCATGGATTTAATGCTGGCACTGGTGATCTCAACAGAATCCCTACTAGTGCGGGTCTAATTGGTTTCCAGGATCATCATCAGCTGCACTCAACTTTACATTCCGCCACATACGAGCTTCCGTCGAGTACCCTGCAGCCGAGTGCAAACATTCAACTGCTGGCCGGAGGTAATAATAATTACGCGGGATTCTCAAACCTGCAAGGGGGGTATTATCATACTCCTCAGAAATCGGAGGGCAATCACATCGAGTTTTTGAGCTCCATGGTGCACAAGCCTGGTTACTGGGGAGCTTAGATTAGACCGCGAAATATTAGAAATACTGCAATATTAGAAGCCCGAACCTGCAGCGCATTCTCATGTATAGTCTGCACTCTCTTGAGCAATGTGCAAACTGCAGTTGGTGGAAGCCACGAGTAACTTCTTAGCCCTGTATGTACATCGCAGCTACATATCATTCGTCAATCCTAGTAGTTCATTCTAGAGGGATCATAGCTCTAGGTCCAGAATGAAGCTTACGACTTCAATCTGGACGAGAGGCAGGGAAGTTGCTCAAGGTAATTATTTAACCACTGAAATTTATATAGAAATGATCCTTGATGTTTAGTTAGCTAGAGTATTTAGATGTAACAAATCCGAGCCTAGTTTGATGAAGTGAAGCCTCTTAGCGGCCTGAGCGCGAGGATAGCAAAAGACTTGATGCCACCGGGGGAGACAGTACTGGAAGCTGCTGATGATACAAGCTGCACACATCGGCCGCTGGCTATATCACTACTAGTGCGTGGATCCATGATCTTCTTCCTGCGTCCTTGACGCGAATCGCTCTAGCGATCAAAACTAGATCTCGACACATAGTTTGTTCAAACTAGCTTTGTATTAAAAGTTGCAATCACGATTTGCGCAGTTGGTGCCTTAAGATCTGGAAATCACAGTCCACCACTAATGCAGTGTCCTACTATAAATAGCTCATTACTGATCTTGATTAAGCTAGCTTAATGATAACTAAGTTATTTAAACTACTTTACTAATTAATGCAGCTCATCGTTGATCTTTCATTAAGCCAGCTTGATTAAACTAAGTTGATTATGCTACATGAGTGCAGCTCATCCTGATCTTGACTATCGAGTTGGTTCTGCCGCATTGTGCAGTTCATCATTGATTTGGATTTCACCTGAGATTAGAGAAATGAGTAATTAATGCAGTTAACCTCTTGTAAACCTGATCAACCCAATCCTGCAATTGCCTGAGTAGGAAGTTCATTTTTCTGCAAAACTTTAGGGTGCACTCATCAACGGTATACAGGCAGTTTCTTCTCTTGGATAAAACGAAGATCCCTCTGATTTTCATTGCAAGAAATCAGAAACAAAGAATAGATTAAGGCCCACTTGTACACTAGAGTCAAGGCCAATGCTCAACTCAAATCAAGCATTCCTATTGGTGCAAAAGTTGGGCTTCACACTAGGAGTTAAGGCTGAAATAGAAAAAAAAAATTTCAATCCGTCACATGTTACTAATGTATGTTGAACTTCATGGCTTTGTATTGGCCCCAAGGCTGAAACAAGAACCCATCTAATTTGGGAAGCCAATTTGCAACCCTTGAGGCCAATGTTCCAGGATTTACTAATATGGTGACATCAATGTTCTAGCATTTATTAATAGCTTGGGGCAAAACAACAAACCAAAAATGCTCAAAGTTGGCCCTAAGTTTTTTCAGCCCTGACTCCCAGTGTAAAGCCGGCCTAATTTGTGTTTAAATCAAACTTCACGAATCTGAACACATCCTTAAGTTATCTCAAGTTCTTAGCAATAAATTGTAGATCATGTGTGCATATAATTTTATCCACAAACGAGTCCCTTCTCTGACTAGGTATAAAGTAGCCATCCAGACTAGGTGTCATGCCGAGCCATTGGGAACGCAATGAACCAAAAAGACTCTTGGGGGACCGGATCGGATCCGATGAGAATCTTCATCGGGTGCAGATGAATGGAACTCCCAATATGGGTGTTGATTAGCCCCAGGCCTGCAGTCGTCCATAGGGCTCTAATTGTTGTAATTGTAGGGCAATAGAATCTCTAGAAACAGTTCAACAATAATCGTAAGGTACTTTTTGGGGAAGATCTTTAATTTGTCTTGATCTCCTTAGCAAATCATTTAATGTGGAGGGTGGGAATGAATTCGAGTACATAGAGGAACTCTTCTATTTTTTGGGTTTGCAAATTGGGAGTTAAGAATGAGGGTTTTTGTTTTCAATTTTGTGAGGTAGGTGGACTAGCAATCATCCACAAGAGGACTCAGCCAAATCTGCATAGGGGTCACATACAAAAGTAGATTTTTTTCAAACTCCACTATCTACTGATGATGTACAAGAACTGTGAAATGAATCGTTGCAATATTCTAATTCATCAGCGATACCACCAGCAGTGATTTTTTGGGTGGCAAAGGAATATTTAGTCACAATGTTTGAAAAAAAATTGCAACAAAAAAATATAAAGATATTCAAAAAAATTCTCAACTGCCTACAACATGAAAAAGTCTTTAACATTTTTCTACTTTCATATTTTGGATATTGCCAAATTTGGCTAAATATTCTTATGGATCATCACCACTTGAGCAACATCACAAAATTGAAAAATCAAAATATTGCACTCGCATGCATAACCTGCAGTGTTTGTTTGTCAATTTTGTGATGTAGCCAAAGTGGCCATCATCTTCAAACCCCGTAAAAAAGAGAAATTTGGTGATATACCAGATTTGAAAGTTAAAAGAAATGGATCCTTCTATATTCTTGGCCATCTACTGGAACCTATCATAATAATCTAGCCATATGGAAGAAAAAAAATTTGGTCTAAATCAGGCCTATGTAGGCCAGTGTTTCCATGAAAAGTTCTTTGTATAGGTCCAAGTCATATTTTACTAGTTGAAATTTGGCGAAAACTCGCCAGTAAAAAAATCACTTGTAATCGGTGGTTTTTTTGGGTGAAAAATCATCAAATTTCTCCAAATAATTCAGACCAGCCACCTGTACGCTCAGATTTTCATGGTGAAATTCGGGTCTTTTCGCCTTAAAACACTGCCAAGCCCTAAAAGGTCGCCTGAAAACATCATGACTTTGTAATCTAGTCACCTTTCTAACAATAGATTGTCGTTGGCATTCGCTAGAACACCCCAAGTAAAACTCTAAGTCACCTACTTTGTGATGTTAGCCATTGGATAGTCGCCACCTTTTATTGAACAAATCTGGGCGCTCGTCAAACCCTTCCTTTCCTGCTCAAAACATTTCACTATCCCTCTTCTTCTTTCATGAAGTCCATCATCATTCTATCACCCTAGGCTCAAACTTTGTTATTACAAAAGCTTACCAAAACGATTTAAGGTTTAAACATTCAAGAACTTTAGCTACAGTTTGCCAAGCTCTTGTGGCCATCTAAGTCATGGATGTTACAAGTTCTTTGTTTTAGTTTCTTAAGGCTCACAAGATTTACAAATCGCGATTCTTAATGCTAAAATTTGAAAGCCTCAATGTTTGTAGGTTGTAGTTCAATGGCTCATTGATTTGTTTTGCCCATTGAAGAAATTTCATCATTGAGCAATGACCTGCAATTGCTAGTGTACACAATGCACATGGATGAGGGGATTCTGGGAATTGGGATTTGGCATTCATTGTATTACTTCAATTGTTATTGGTCGAATATGAGATGCACTAGGATTTTGGGTTTAGGAAACTATTCTAAGATTTGTTTAAGTTATAGGTATGTGAGTACCTTTCTAAATTTTATATGGTTCAATTACATGGGTTCACACATTCTATAAAGTCCAAATTGTTTGTGTTAATTAGTGTTTGGCTTTGTGTTGTTTGCTTTTTTGGTTCATGCATTTTTATTTGGGTTCATCGATTTTGGCTTCATGTTGTTTGGTTTAGTGGGTTTGCACACTTTGTAGATTGTTTGGGTTCATTCATTTTTGCTTTGCGTTGTTCGATTTCATGGGTTTGCACATTTTGCAGATCATTTGGGTTTGTTGACTTTTAGCTTCACATTGTTCGATTTTGTGGGTTTATGCATTCTTTAGGTTGTCAAGGTTTGTCGATTTTTGTTTTCATGTTGTTCGGTTCATGGGTTCGCACATTTTCCAAAGTGTTTGGGTTTGTTGGTTTTTTTTTCGTATTAATTTTGTGAGTTTTTGGATTCACATTTTGTTGAAGGTTTCTGACTTTATGGGTTTTTGAGGTTTTTTTCTTGTTTTATTAGTGGTTGTGGGTGTTAGCGATAATTGCATGGTGCATTTGCATCATCTTCCATTGTTTTTGTGTGTTCGAATTGGTGGTGGGTGCTGGTGGTTCATGGTTTGTGTAATCAGATTCAATGTTTCCACTAAAGCCCTTGAACTTTAAGTTTAAATATTTCTATAGCTCACGAAACTGTAATGATAACACTTCTTTACTTACATTTGATATGGCTTCCAACAACAAAGGTGGGGTTGAGTTTGTGCATCAACTTGCTACTTTAAAAGGTAAGCAACTTGCCACTTCCATTGAAATTCTTGTGATTTGTTTGAATCCTTTGAATGCATCTCCAACATAATTTCCTAGTGTTGATTCAATAGAAGAGGTGGTGGAAGTTTTGGATCAAAAATTTGTCACCACCAAAAATCAATACAACTTGGGCTTATGAATCAAAAAAAATGTTTAAGGTTTCTTGGGTAGCCAAGTTACCTTGGGTTGAGTTGCAAGTGGGGTTTGATGGTTTTTTGCACACTATGAAGTGCAAAATTTGCTCAAAGATTGAGCATAAAAACAAACTTCTAGCACCAAAATGGGATTCGTTGCATAAACATGCAAGTCAAAGGAAAATTGATAATCTTATGAGAGGGGTGAAAAAAGGGGAATGGTATATTAGCAATGATTGTAAACATAACAAAAATCAGGTTGCATATGCTTATAAAGGGAAATAATTTATTTAAATAATTTATTTTGCAAGAAATTTTTAATTGGTTGGTTGGTGAAAAACGTAGGAAACTAATCCAATTTGTTACATTATTTCACACTTACAAACATGGTAGACCAATGCTTGAGTATGAGGCTCACAAAGACTTATTTGATTTCTTGAATTTTAAGGAGAATCCCAAAATGCATTGGATAGACAACTTTGGTTGGGCTATGACTCAACATATGCATGGCATTATCTTGAAGGCCACAAAATCTATTGTTGGAACAACCCAATATTTATCATTTATTTGTGATGAGGTAAGTACAATTGACAACCAAAGTTGATCATGAGTTCATGGCTATGTGGTTCAAAGTTGGTAAAAACTACCAATTATCTTGTCCTTTGATCATGTGGTGGTTGGATTAAGTGTTGATAATCTTACTCAAGTCCTTATGCAAGCTTTGATGCATTAAGGGGGTCTCACAAAACATTTGATTGGTATTAAACTTATGACATTTGGAACTGATGGGGTTTTAGTTTTTCAAAGGACTAAGTCAAGTGTTACTTGGCAAATTTTTGATGCTTGGGCTCCACATTCCATAGGAGTTCATTGTATGGCCCATAGAACCAATTTGGCAGTTCAGATTCTATCACACTTACAAATGGTTAATAGATTTGAGGGTTTGTTTCACACCTTCTAAAATTATTTTTCCTAGAGCCTTAAGAGGCATTTGGAATTCATAAAACTTGTTAAGATTTTGAAAAATGTAAAAACCCATTGGATTTCTATGTTGTCTCTTATTCAATGTGTTATGGTAGAGTATAAAATTTTGCTGATTAATATGACCCTTGATGCTCCTACTAATGACATGAGAAAGACAAACTTTGACCTTTTTTGTGATGTGTAGGGATTGTTGCCATTATGCTGTTGCTGTAATTAGTCCATAACTTGATCAAGTTTGGCCAGTTGTAAGATGTTTTCATTTATGATTTTGTGGTAGCAATGAAAGTGTGTCAATAGGAGATTTATGAGTTGTACATAGACTTGAACACAAGGTTCAAATTTGATGCTTTTGAAGGTTATAAAACTTTTGTTGAATGTTAAGCATGATTCCATAATCATGCGATGGATGACAAATTTGAACACGAGCATAAAACATTTGGCATTTGATGTGAACCAATAACACATTTGGGCCACTATTTTGAATATGCAGACTGGTGAAGTTTTTAATGTCATAAGAAGGTTTATGCTATAGTCATCACATAAGTGGAAGCAAAATGCAAAGGTAAAGTATCCCCCTTATCATTTTGTTTATTTCAATTGTCCATTGAATAATTTGAATTTTGGAATCAATTTTGTTGCATTGAATTGAATGTGGCAACTTGGGTTTGTAGGGGCAACCTATTGATTTCCTTGTTGCAGAATTGCAAGGGAGATTCCTTGCTCATGGAATCATGGACAATCTAGGTGTGGTATACCCATAACAATGTTGTAGTCTAATGCAAAAAAAAGTTTCAGGAAGCACTTGGATGTGATTAAGGTAGCTTTCTGCCACCGCAAGAAACTGGTTGATAGTGATACTTGGGTGCCCAAGAAACTGATTGATAGTGATACTTGGGTGACTAAAATTCTATCAGTAGTGTCCTTTGACATGCAACAATCCATGTTCAAGTTAGCCATGAAATCAAATGCTTGTGCAACCATGGTTAAGTTGCTTGATGTGAATCCTTTGACACAACTTTGGCACATTCTTTTAGCATTTAGAATACTTGCTTATGCATTTCCAGAGTATTTCAAGTTGGTTGCAATTGCCATGGAACAAGTGTTTGGTAGTGTAAAGGATGAACACTGTTTTAGTTCTTTGGCATTTTGCAAATCCAAATTACGCAATAGACTCCCTACCAACCTAGGTTCAGTGGTCATAATGTTTTCCCAAAAGTTTTATACTCTTCATAATTTTTTGTGTGTTTCTACATATGAGGAATGGCACGTAGAATGTCCTCAATATGGTGTGGGAGCTTAGATTTAAAGCTTTTGATTCGTGAGTTTTGAACAATCTTAATCCACTAGATTTTTGATTGGTTGGTTTTTTGGTTTTTTGGGTAAGTGAAGTTGGTGATCCCAAATGGGTACCACTTCTTATTCAACCTCTTTTGTTGCTTTTCAATTGTAATTTGTGACTTGATGGTGGTTTTGTATTGAACTAATTTTATTTTTTTGTAGGTAGGACACTTGTGCTGCAATTTAAAGGGCTCCGTCCCCTCACAATTGATTAGAGTCTCCATGGTTTAATGAAAGGTAGCCTAGATTTCCCTTGTGAAAATTCTCAGTAGCCAAAACTCTTACAACAATCTGATAGCTGGAGCCTTTTCTCTTACCACCATCTAACACTTGTAGTCAGAATTAGCCACCTTTAAAAAAACTAAATGCCTAATGAAACTCCATCCCCCTTTAATTTGTAGCCAAAAAATCCCTTCAATTTTCTGTTTTTACCCTGTTGGACTACAACTCATTCCAACCAGTGGCCAGCCTAGCAACAGAAGGCTTGAAAGAGTAGCCATAATGTCATATTTTTCCCAAAAAGAAAAAAAAAGACACTGCTTGTAGTAGAGGAAGTTGAAAGGAAGACGTTTAACTAGAGAGACCCAAACATAAGTAATAAATATCACTTACAAATTACAACACCCTTTGTCGTCTTCAGTATTTCTACAACAGCAATAACTCAGAGGAATGGTGTACAATCTCTTTATGGCTGTTGATGGCTTGCAATACAGACAAGAATTTGAAAAATGGCAAATGGAGATCTAAACCTACATGAATTCCATAGTCAGAATTTTGTTGACTATTAACAGCCATTGCTGTACAGATTTTGGTGATATTCATATTTGAGATAGACTTCTAAGTTCCAACTGACATTCTAAGACTTTCCTTTCTGCTTCAAGAAATATCTGTCAATTAGAGTTTAAGGATTTAGAGCTTATTGGCAAATCCTAGTCGATAGGATAATAACTACGGTTAGGATTATCTTCCAAGATGCCATGTTCAGGGTTTTTCCTCAAATACAATTTGTGAGGTAAGTGGGCTGGCAATCATTCACAACTAGTGGGCTTAGCCAAATTTGGGAATCTCCCTATTTTGGGAATGCTCGCAAAATAGACCCACATGTCCAAATATGGCGATTTCACAACTTTTTGCCTCCAAATCTGGCTAATTTGGGCAAAGTTTTCCAAAAAAGAATCTGTGAGGCATTTCATTGTTTTTTATTTTTTGCAAAGTGGCAAAAAATCACTGAAAAAAAAACAAACACTAGCCACATTAGGTTGGAACTGTTTTCAAAAAATTGATTCACACTTATTAATAATTCAGATGAGTGCAAGAGGGTGTTGAAATTCAGGACAGGATAGAAGATGGCACACATCTCGGAGCATTGTTAGCTAATGAGAATGATTTAAAACCATACTTATTTTTAATTTTCACAACCTTGGATTAAGAAGAACGAAAACTTACCCATGGTTTTTGAACTCAACAAACTAGCATAAATCTAAATGGGAAAGGTGTCCCTAGTTCATTCCATAGATGTTTAATCTTTGGAGGTATTCTTATGTACTCCCATAAATTCTAATTCCTTAATGTTAAGACATAACATCTCTCTATTTGCATTGTGTTTCCATGTGAGCATACACATCTCCCAATGAATGTTTTTCACCAATAAACAATATTTTTTCTTGAACCACATAGTGTTCAGTAAGATATGTGTTAGGGCAAGCAAATAAGCTTCCAAAAGCTATATCAGTGTCAACCTACTTGGTAGTCATTTTACATTATGATTTCTGGAATAATTTGTGCATAATTTCTCTTGTTCACGTAAGCACGAGCAATTGTATGCATTAATCTGTTAATACACATATTTAGTGAATTAGATATCAAATAGTTGATGGTTTGGGACACATCCATCCATACTTGGTAAATTTCATGTAAGAAATGATATACATATTAGTTATGACTTACATTACTTTAACTGGCTATGTACCCTAACAATAAGCTGATGATATATAACTTTTCGATGAAACTTAAAATTTTGACCACTTAGTTACACATCCTAGGTATTGGAATGGATGATCAAATAATATATTTGCATATTTGCAACCATATCAAATGCATTTCTTCAAAAGAGACATTGATTGTGCGGTTGCAAAGTTTTGTCAATCACGGAAACTTTTTTAAATGTTTGACTACTTTTACAAGTCGACCATTGTCATGGGACCATCCACTTTAATCATTGAAACACTTAACTTTAAAAAAAGGTTCCAATGGGCCAAGTTTGTCATTTGCAGGTTTGAGGTAAAGTCTTTTTTTAATAAAAAGGCTTTTTTTTAAAAAAAGGACCCAAAAAAAAGATATGGAAGGTTGTGGAATTATTTTTCATGAGAATTAAATGAGAATATTCATCATAGTGTATGTTGACGTAATCAAAATATAATGTGAAATTCTCAAAATATAAGCAATGTAGATTGACACAATATCGAGGACATTATTTGCAATTGAAAATCAAGTCATATGAGGGCAACTTTGTGCACAATAAACTGAGGATTTTGGCATGTTTCCTCTAGGGGAAAGAATGGAAACCACCGATGAATGAAAACTGCGTTAACAAGACATAAGAAAAGCTTTCCAAGGGAATTGTGGGATCAATATTTCAATGTTTTATTCTAATTTTCCGACTGTCAAAGAAGGCATCACAAACACTCTGGCTGGCCATGCCAATAGATAAGATGTTGTACATCTACCTACTGTGTCCACACTCTGAACACCAAAAAAAATCCGTTCCAATCGAAACAGTCTAAACACTTTCACCAAAGAAACGGGTTCACCTAATGTGAAATCGGTTCTAATAAGGTAAAACTTCCAAAAGTTGGATCCAATGCAATAGTCCCTGTCCCTGTGGGGGGCAGGGCCCAACAAACCATTCCAAGTTTGCATAGGGGAAATTCTAGTTCTTGATGATCCTTAAAAAAGTTTCTTGTGCATGAATGCATCCAAAATTCCATCCATTGGTTGTGATGGGCTCTGAATGTGATTGGCCCATCACAACAACAACAACAACAACAATTTGAATCCTGCACAGTTTGCAAAAAAATGAGATGTAAACTTTTAATCTCTACCTAATTTAGTTTTTTTATCTTAAATTTTAAAGAATTTTATTGCAGTTGTATGGAGATGCAAATGGAATAATACGTGTTTGGTTTCCCCTCGAAGTCAAGCTTGAGATTCTTTACAAACTACTAATCAAATTTCACTACAATAGTTTATTTATAAACAACTCCAAAAGATTTTCAAACTTCTAATTTGCAAAAAAAAAAGCATAACATATATATATTTTGTCATGCATTAACTCAGAAATAACAAACTCATCCCATGAGTGACCCAAATTTGCATTGTTAGTCCATTGCATTTAGTTCCTTAAATAAATAAATTGATAACCTTTGTACAATGATTCTTATGGAGAAACCTATAGGGGGTCAGGCTGCCATATCCATGCTATATTGTAGTACCTGAATGATTTTGGCAACAAATTTTCAAATAATTAATTAAATTTCAAATCTTAACTTTGGCACTTGGTTTTTAATTCTAAATTTTTGGTAGGTAATGTGTATATAAAATAATAAACAATTGTTTTTCAAGGTTGTGAAACAATTTAGTGTGTTCAGACTCTCTCAATTTTATGTCTCCGCACTTGAAAGTTTGCGGTTCAAATCTTGACAAATGAAGTTTTAATATTACTAAAATTTCAGCACAAATATTAAATAAAATTTGACAAAATGAGAAATAATTTAATTTATGTCAAATTTGTTCAAGTACTACAATATTTGGTGTTATATTGACTAATTGTGATCCATAATTAAATAGTGGAGTTCCTGTGGGATTATCCTCAATCTCATCATTGGTTGACCGGTTGACCAAGAATAATTGTTACTATGAAGAAGTTGGTCATGATAGCGTAACATTTACGTGTTTTATTAGTGGTGAATTAAATCACATTATCACATTACCTCTCGCAAATGACCGAGGAATCCCAATACTTGCAATATTAATGTGATGTGAAAATTCCCCATATTGTTAGACTGTAGCGGAATTCCTTAAAACTTAAGAATAAGACATTTCTAATATATGGACCTATTTAACTTGAACAACATATAATTGAGGATTGAATTTTTCTCGCAAAAGTATTAAAAATGGTAAGGTGTAACATAACAATGTTTTAAATTTTTTGTAAATCCTTAAGTGTTATTATCTTTTCCTGTTTAAACCTAAAATTTGGTATGGGATTTTGTTTATTCATAAAAATAATGAAAAGTACATATAATGAAAGGTCCCAATCAAATGGTGTACAACTTGTTTGATCTATGGGATGTTTGTTAGCAAATAACACAAGCATTTACCAAATTTAAACTTAGATCTATATCTCATCTTGCCAATTCACATAGATTTTGTTAAACATTTACCATTAAGTTTAATGAGCTCAATATCTTGGGGGTTCAATTTAGAATTGTTTTTGTAATAATAATTTTTATTTCTCTAGGAGGAATAGATTTTCATCATAAAAAATCAAGGTTTTTTTCCATTTTTTGATATAAAAATTTATCAAAAAATTTAGCAAAATTACTCAAATTTACACCTAAAATAATAATAGTTTCCCAACATTTCACAAGTCTTTTGATAAAAAGACATTGTCTAAAATAGTTAGAACTTACACGTCAAGAGCCATTCACAAAATAAAGTGGGTCAGCACTCATGGAAACTTTCAATTTACACTATCTAAATTTTATGAGTTGGAGTCCTAGAGTGTTTCGATCTTTCATTTGCTTTCTTGGGCCATCATATTAAAGCATGAGTTATTTCCAGATCAAATCCCCCACACCAAAATTTTGATTTCTAAAGCAAACTCCCTAGTTCCACATTTGGGGGGTTAAAAGGACAATGTGTGAGAGTTTTAAAATGGGACTAGGACAAGGGCACTAGTCTAAACTAGTAGACAAGTGAAATCTACATAAACCACCAACAAATTAATTAGCACAAGTTGAAGGCAGCTGTTGCTAGGACTTTGTCATGGGCAACTCAAACTCAATTTATTCACATGCTTTAGACATTTGGTAGCAAGCATCAATGTCTTCCCTATAATATATTTTATGATTATTAGTAATTGTTACGTCAAAAAGATTTTAAAAAAAAAATTGGGAATCCCAAAAAATGCAAGTTATGAATCTTGCAATTTTACAAGCTCATAACTCCCACATACAAGTTTTAATTGAAAAACTCCGAAGGGGCAAAATTGTAATTCTTGAATTATTTTTTAAAAATGACTTATTTAATTTAAAAATCATTTGATTTTTTATGTTTTAGGTTGAGAGTCAAACTTTGAACCACTCTTTTGATCACATAACTGTTAGTTCACAATTCTAAATGAAAAATGTAAAAAAAAATTGATATTTATATTTCAAAACCTTTCCAATGCTATATTGGGGGCTTAATTTGAATCACATTATTACTTACAATTTTGCCCAAAAAAACTTTGAGGCTTTTGTGAGATTATAATTCCCAAAGTGATTCTCATCTAGGAGTGTTTAGGATTCTCTTGCATTTTTTCCCACTTGTGAGAATGTCCTTAGATAATTTTTTGGATTGCATATTCTCTTTTGCTCCATATTTTTATGAACAACATTGAATTTTAGTTTTGAAAATTAGAATTGAAATTTTATTAGTTCTACTTTTGATTCAAATTTCCAAATCTAAGCTAAAATATTCCAATTTTAATACTACTTTTTTTTGCATAAATAGTTTCAGTTTGGGTTTTAAAGATCAATGTGGATTTGAAGATGGTTAGTACGAACTAGATCCAAACCTAGAACCAATGGTATTATTGCTGGTTTGAATCCTCTGACTTTTAAAAGTGTATCATGGCTATAATTTGAGTCTTGGTTCCTCATTTAAATAGTTTTGACCAAAAATCCAGATTTGGTTAGTTGAAAAATAGTTCCAATTCTAGTTTTTGTTTTACATCCAATTGATTTTGAAAATGTCATGGAACCTTAGATCATGTTCTTAGTAATTGCAAACAAAAAGAACATTTTTCATGCTCCAAAATGGGTGCTTGTACAACATTAATGTATGTTAGGATTGCCAACATCCTTTTTTCAAAGGATCACTGAGGCAAAACATTTTGAATAAGGCATCCTTGGTAATTTTAAGTTATGAGAAAACCTTTTTTTAATTCATTGGATGTCCCCATCTAAGATTAAGAAACATAAAAAATCATAGGAAAAGATAGGCTACATGGGATGTTCAAGGGACATCCAAGGGACATTAAATGATGTTGAGGTAAAATAATGGAAAAATGATTGGGGGGGAGGGGGGTGGAAAGGGATGATGGGGGATAACACAAGGAGATTAGGGGACATGGGGAAACTTGGAAATGGTGAATGGAATGGCAAAGATAGGGGGTCATGAGCCACAAAAGGGGGCAATAGGGGGATGCCAAAGGGTGATGTGCATGGGGGGACATTGAAAGACATTGGTGAAATGGCAAGGGGCAATTGGCGCGTTTGTTCAAATATTACCCATAGTGTTTGTGCAAGTGGATGAACCTTTCCCAAACATAAGTAAACATTCTTGTAGGTTACAAAACAAGGGTGCATAATTTTTTCACAATATGTTGAAATGCTAGGAGGGACTCTTGCGGCATCCTTTTGGCAACTTTGGTATACATATGTATGCCTTCCAATTTAGAAAAAAACAGTTTATAATCCATTGATGGTAAGCAATGGGCTTGTGCTACCTATTTCAGAAACCAAAATCTTTACAATGTGGGTGTGTGCAAACTGAACTAGCCTACCTTAAACACTTGAAAACATCACCCAAAGCTCATTTCCTTTGTATTTGCTTTTGAACCTTGGAAAGACTGAGTAGTTAAGCAATAACAATCCATCAATTCCAAGCAATTATTTTCAAATTATCTTTTGCTTCACTTATAACTAATTCTTTTGCACATGTGTGCACAAACCCAACATAAAATGAATAATTCTCCACAATGATATGGACTCTTAAAAAAAACTCATGTTTTTAACATTAACAAAAAAAAATCCATTAAAGATAATCTACAAGTGACATGTTCCAAATTTAATTTTTACAACTTGATTTTATTGATATGTCGTACAATTAAAATTGGATTTCAAACAATCATAATATCAATAATTGAACCATTTTGAAGTCCATGTATGAAACTTGTTATCCTAAGCCCAAATCCATGAATCTCATTTCAAAAGTTCATAGATCTTTTAATTTTGTAAGTTACATAACAAACATCTACATCATATGCATACTCAAGATAATAACATCAAATTAAGTCTCTATTGAATTTTTTTCAAATGTATATAAAATACAAATTAACCATTGAATTTAGTCACATCGCAGAAAATGCCACAACGACAACACGTGGGGACCTTTGTGCATTGGCCCACATTAGATTTTATATTGTTGTCACAGGTTGTTTTTTCATGGCCAACAAATTATTGTAAAATGAATCAAGATAAGCTCAATGTATTTTTGATATACCTATGTATATATATTCTTGTGTTTGTATTGAAAATTTTAAATTTTGTGACTATCATAAAAACACCTTTTTACCAAATATCAAAATAAACATTATGATATAGATTTTTTTTCAATGAAAAATGCCCAAAACTATGGATCTCCCTATTTGATGAGCACAAAGGCATAGTTAACATACATTAATAAAATAATAAAATATGTCCCTTTTTTCATGTTAAAAATATGAAACCCACACTTTGACACCTAAGATTCCATGGTGCATTTTTGCACAAATGAACCAATTTCAATGTAATGACTATTTGATGTTTCATTATCTTAAGTCATAAATTAATTTGACATTGGAATTTGTGATGAACTTGTATTTTTACAATATTTTTAATTTTGAAATGAATCTAACATGAATATGTGCAATACCCAAAAGCATTTTTACGATTGTTTATTCTATTCTTTGAAAGCTTTCAAAAGCTTTCCAATGAGACATTTATATAAATTTGTTTAAATATATCTTTACATAATGTAATATAATGTAACCTTTTTTACCATGTCATCAAAATTAAAACAAAATTTATGTCAACATGTAAATCATGATTGCAAATTTTTTATCTTAAATGAATAATCATATTCAGAGTAAAAGCATGGTTAAGTGAGTGGCTTTCAACATCTTTAAGATTTCACATTTTACATTAACCAAACTTCACAAAATTATAATAATTATGAAATTGTAAATATAATTATTGACCCCTATGCTTTTGATCAAAAGTATTAGTAAACCAGCTTTTTAAAAGACATGTGATTAGTGTAAAAAATTCATGTGAAAATTTGAATATTTCAATGTGAAATGGACTATATAGATGATAAAAAATGATGAAAATTATGGCATTTTAAAATTTAAAGAATCAAAATTTCTTATGTTGAGAAAGTTCAAATACATCATATTTTTAGATTCTTTATTTAATGATAACATAAATATGACATATTTTGGAGCACATCTTTCATTTTGTTTGCATGACAAATGTAATATCATCATTTCAAAAGTCCATAATGAATTCACCTTTCCTTTAGAATTCATTCATAAAATTTTAATATATATTTTTATTAAAATCTATTATAACATGTATAATTAAAATTTTCATAATGTTAATGTTGAATATGGTTTTACATTTTAAATTGATGTACAATCTAAAAAAACTAAGATTAAACGGCAATCCAAATAGTTCCCCTAATTGTGTTCACTTTTCAACCGTGTCACCTTGATTGGACTATTTGTTCCTTATAAGGACTCACCCAAAGTGAACACATTTAACTTATTTTAGTGAAAGGATGCTTGGCCCACAATTAGTTCCCATTTCATGAGGCACACACATTACATAGACAATTTTGTTGCAAGGCCAAAACACAACAAAGTATGAAAAGAATATATAGATCCCAAGTAAAGGCTAGTGGTGTACCAATGCCACCTACCATGGTATTTCACCTTCCGGAGTGACACTTGATTGAGGCTATGCAAACATTAAATTTGGACACACAAACCTTGTTTTAGTTTGTTGATACAATCTATCTATGAAGCGAGGTAGTTCGTTTTGTTCTGTTTGTCACATTGAGATTTCCTAAACCATGATGGTTCATGCTATGCTGTTGGTAACTTCGGAAAGCTTTTGATGAGTAGTGGTGCACTGACTTGGTTGGAGACTGTTTGGAGATATGGTGTGGAAGCTATTGATTATTGAGCCATTTTCTCAATGATAATTAAATAAAATCAAAACTGAAAACTGTATTGAAATTTGGAGGTGTTCTTGGTGTCATTGGAAAGCCCTTGGCAAGTCAGATTTAATAGAGTTTGTTTCACAATTTCCAGAGCTAAGGTGTGGAAGGTATCAAAATTTTGAGCAAGATTTTGTTGTCAGAAATTTAGACAAATTGCAAAAAATTGGGTTTTCAAAGGAAAAATGAGTTGAGCCGTGGATGTGCCAATGGCACAGACTACACTAGTATGTAGGATGTTTACAAATGGTCCAAAAGCTTTGCATTTTTTGGTCATGGTACGAGCTGGTGTAGGTGCTGCTGGTTGAGCCAAAGCCAAAATAATTTTTTTGGGATTGGGCTCTGAAAAAGGACTCAAAGCATAGAATACCTTACTAAAATTAGAGTCCGTGCTTACCAGGACCCCACCAATATGGTACCATGTAAGGGCTAAAAGGGGAGGCCCAGAGGCAATGAGTAATTGACCAAATGCTGCGTCACAAAGGTGATACAAATGAGACTTTTTAATGATTGCGAGCCAAAGAATTCAAAATTTCAAAGGAAGGGGTGGTACTAAAGATACCCACCATAGTCTGGCCCCAGTAATTATGAGATCAAACTCTCCTTGAAGAATGCCTTGCATGATTGAAGAAATTATGGGCGGCAGAGTAAACAAACACACCTACACAACCCAACTCTCAGCTTATTACCTAGCATCCAGGCCCAAGTCTTTTTTATATTCCCTTACTGCCAGAAAAGGTCCATGGAAGTTTCTTAACATGCTATAACCTTTTCAACGGTGAACCCAGCTAGTAATAGCTGTATAGAAAATGTGTCAAAAAAAAATGCTGTCTAAAAACTCGCACTGTGTGGATCACTCTCTAAATATTAGAGAAGATGACCCTCCTGGAGTCCAAGGGTACCATGTAGGAGGCTTCTCCTACATCAGACAACCGCTTGACATCCTTCACAGTTTTATCCTCTACTTTCTTTGGACAGAGAGATGCCGGAAGCATTTTGATAACCAGTATTCCTCTAGGAAAATCCTTCAACAAGCCTGGGTTGCTACCGTTGAGGTTGGAATGGCCACTTG
>Ga0116231_10007190_pt1 | contig 20618 bp, 12 predicted proteins | sample S1TSphgellanicum_2_FD_89695 | JGI IMG/M metagenome (GOLD analysis project Ga0116231, IMG submission 89695) | Host-associated microbial communities from peat moss isolated from Minnesota, USA - S1T2_Fd - Sphagnum magellanicum MG | ecosystem: Host-associated > Plants > Peat moss > Unclassified...
ATTAGCAAGGCATTAACAGTTCAGGAATAAAGGCTGAACATAGTTCTGCTCCAATTCTTAGATGCTTCTGCTTCCAATTGCTGTTTACACAGGGTCCCTAGGTCATTTTGCAAGTACTTTTGACAACTAAAATCTCCAGATGGGTTGTCTTGCAGGTTGCAAGAACTGTGCCAACACAGCACCAGACACATTTGCCACTGAAGAAGAATTTTGAAGGGCCCCTGTTGGAGATTCAGCTACAAAAGTTACCATTGTTGCATCACAACCAAAACCGCACTTCCACCATCTACATCAAGAAAAAAACAAACAATTTGGGCATTTTTTTCTCATTTGTGAACTAGACCTTGCACATTCATCTTCCAGACTTTTTTGTTTGTTTGTTTGTTTATTTTTTTAGCAAGGTTTGATCACCATTGCAAACATAATCAAATGACAAAGTTCTTCACAAGACTTAAGAGATAAACTCCCGAATGACAATGAAAAAAGGTAGAAGGAAGAAGAACTTGGGGCATGTTCCCTAGCTCCGTGCACAAGAAAAAGAGGGTGTACAAAAGCTTTGAAATGGGGATTACAACAAAGAGAAGCATTCATGAGCACCTCGCGGACAAGTCACTTGCATAAGCCAAACAATGTAAGTGGCAATTAATGAAAATGGACTAAACAGTGTGGAAATGACTTTTTTGTCCTGAATGTGGGAGTCCCAAAATTCTCAAGTTGTGAGCCTTGCAGCTTTGAGGGCTTGTAAATTTCTCATATGAATTTCAATTGAAAAGTTTTTAATTATAAAGTTGGTGCCCTCAACAAGATCTTTTCAAGGCCATGTTTCAAGCTTCCATTGAAGGTCATTTGACCACTATTTCTAGGTTTTAGTCATTGGGAATTCATTTGCCAATTTCACTCCCAACCCTTCTTTTGACCATTATTTTCATTTCACAATTTCAAGTGGTAAACGCAAACTCATGGATCCAGTACTGTGGTGCTAAAACTTGACAAAGTTTGAAGTTTTCAAAAAAAAAACCCTTGTCCCAATTAGGTGATCCTACGCTGGCTGGCTGGTTTCATGCCTCACCATATGCAACCATCCTACTTGTGCTGGAACTTTTACTTCTGGAGGGTAGAAATCATGCATAATAGGTCTCACAGAATGACCTAATTGCACATTCCCTGCTAAATGCCACTATTAGCTCTTCTGAGGCAACCTGAGAACTTGCAAGCAGTGAAGTATGTGACATGCCTATTATTTGTGTCTTGATAAGTAGGCATGTCAGGGTGTTGAGAAGATGTGTGAATCTTGCAGTCCTGTTGATTGCATACATTGGGTAACAGCTACACAGCTGACATTTCTTTGATCAACTTTGGTTGAACCTAAGGAATTGAGTAGAGAGAACAGGATTGGATGCCTGAAACAATTTCTTAGTCTCACAACAGTCTTCCATTATTGATACATTGCCCAGTCCATTTTGGAAAATGACAGCTGTGTAGCTGTTACCCAATGTATACATTGTTTTGACAGCAAGTTGATTTTGTGCAGACATGTACTGTTAATTATATTTGTTGCAACTTTCATTGTCTAGTACTCATGCGGGACAAAAACTTTGCCAGCTCCCTGAGCTTTATGCTGAACAGTTGTTGTGGACTCCAGTGAAAGCAAAGTTGGGAGAAGTTGTTTTGTATCTCCTTCCTGCAACAGCTGACAAGGTTCAAACAACTTGTCATATACTGATTTCCATCACAAAGCATTGATAACTGCAAGAGAACATGACTTGGAGATGTTAAATATGCAAGCTTTGACAAAAAGAACATCAGAGCAGCAAGCATGTATAAGCAAGGATACTCACTTCTCTTGATTTTCTTCAGCACATCATTGATCACTTGCTGTCTGCAGCGTTCATCAATTTACATTGAGATGCACAGACCTGGGATTCATTCAAGGTTCAATGAATGCCTAACACTTTGCAGTCACTCAAATATTCAAACCTAGGCCCATGAGACTGCTCATCATGTCACATGTGATTGTTGTGTGCAGAAGTGTGACCTTCTACCTTGTGGAGGAGGCCTTGGAAAACACAAACGAAGAAAATAAAAGCAGAAATCCTTGTGATGAGCAGGCTCAGTTGTGCCTATGTGTTTCAGCAATTGCTTCACTTGCTTTAGTTAGGAGCCCCTTTGTGATGGTGAGCTTAGTGGAGACAAATGGCAGAGTGCACATTACATGCATCAATGCAAGCAACCTGTTTCATGAATGCTCTGACTACTGTTTTCCCAGAATCACCCAAGCTTAGCAATAGGATCTAGGTGCATCCTCTAAGAGTAAGTGTCATGCTCTTGCTTTTGGATTTCTACGGGGAGGATTTGTATGGCTGTTTGTAAGAGAGAACAGCAGCATCCAATGCATGTCATTAGTGCCATGGATTTGGTTTGGCCTGTACATGTATTCATCTGACTCTACAATTCAGAGGGATATTGAACCTGGGGATTGAAATTGTGCGCAGCAATCAACCAACCATGCCAGTTTTTTACTGCTGAATTTGGTGAACTTTGTTTGTCCACTGGGATTTTTTCTTGTGTGGAGAGGAGAGGTTTCGGAGAGCAACTCCATTGCCATGTTCTAGCTACAGAAACCTTAAGAAAAAGAGACAGAAGAAGAATCAAGTGTCTCTTTAGGGACTAGGATGTTGCTTCCTTTTTGTAATGTGCATTTTTCTATGGAAGACTGGTTGGCATAGTCATCATCAGCCGGGTTGACTGTTATTGGCAACAAGTACCATGCTCCCAAAACCTGTTCGAAGGTGATCATGAACTCTAATCATGGGCAATTGATCCATTTCTGACTCAGGAGGGAGACATTGATACGTAGAGTCTATAGAGAACCAGATGCAGGGCTACTGACAGCACTTGCAGGGAGACAGTGTGCATGGAAAATAATGGATGCTCCATAAAATGCACAGGAGGCAGATGAGAACACCAGAACCATGTCAGATGAGGAGGCATCACCGACAGTGGAGGGAAAAGCTGCCTTTGAAGCTACAAACCCAAAGCACAGACAACAAACATGAACCTGTGACCTTGTAGCTGGAAGAATTTGTTCAAGTTTCTGTTGGGTGCAAAAATAGTTTCATGGGTATAGCAAAGAAGCAAAGAAGCAAAGAATCAAGCTAAGATTGGAATATGTATTTGGTGGAGGGGAGACTCAAGCTGGGAGAACAGGAGAGATTCAGAGCCAAACAAAACATTATCAGTAAATTGAGTCTCTTGTTGGTTTCCATATCAGTCATCTTTTTTTGGAACCACTCCTGCACTGATAGATTATGTAGTACCCATGTCTATGTCATTCACATGTTTGAAGGGAAACAACATATTCCATGTTCCATTGTGGGTATGGAACACCATACAAACCTAACAAAACAAATTGTTAAGGGAGCAATTACTTATTGTAAATAGTTAGTTAGTTAATACTTACTTACATAATCACTTTCCTAGGATTTACTAGCTAGTTTACATAGTTTTCATCACCATTTGAATTTGAATTGATCATAGGACTATTCTAAGGTGATCATTTTTGGCAAGACAGGGGGATCATTGTAGAACATTGATTTTTGGAGAATATAGAAGAAGAGCATGTTTTTTTTTTGGAAAAGCTTCAACTCCATAGCTAGTTTTATTGTTATGATGTTTTCCCCCATACTTTGCATGACTAGATTGAAGTTTTAATTTTAGATCTAAGTAGATTTGATTGAACAAAATTTATTAGTATTAGTTTCGTGATATTATTTAGTCCAAATTTTGATTACAATATAGAACAAGGATTTTGTATCTACCATTTGGCAACCATCCTAGGGTCTAAATTCAGAATGGAATTTAGAGTGTTGTTTATGTCTTGTTGCTAGAATTTTTGTTTCTAAAAATTAATAGTAAAGTTTACTTTTCATTTCTTACATTTTTTCCAAATTTTGATCATAATGTTTTTTTCAACAAGTAGATCTAAGCAGAGTAGTTAACTATGAAAATTTTGTTTTGATGTAGAAGTTTGTTTAGATTTGAGTTAGAACATGGAAAGATGGCAAATAAAATTGTAACTAGAAATTTGAGGAGACAATTAGATCATGTTATAGTACATGAACAAGAGGAAAATGGCATTGCCATAATTAAGAATTTAAGCGTAAATTAGATAGATCAACTTTTTTTAACACCCATAAGAGTTTTTCAATCAAAACAGAGACATCTATGGATAGAAGAGAAACCTATAGGCCTTAGAATGCTTCAAAGAACATTGATAATTTCTCGTGAAGTGCAAACTGGTGAATCATAAAGGCACATCAACAATTTGCAACAAAATTCCAAGAGAGAAGAACGTGAGATTAAAAATGCAAACTCATAGCTTGAGTTTAGACAAAAAAAAGTCAAGAATTTGGATTTCAATAAAGAGTTGTGCTGGAGTTAGCAAGTTTGATGCAGCAACATGACTTTAATGTTCTAATTCATGGAAAAGAACATAGATTCAATAGGTTAGAAAGGGAGGAAGTAGTACCAAGGTATAAATCTGCTTCACTTTCTTATTATGAAGAAGAATATGAGGATGAAGAGCTTGAAGAAAGAGCTTAGGTTTAATCATTACTTTAAATCAGTAGGTTATGTTAGGTTAGGTAGATTAGACTAGGTTAGCACTTACATACCTAAGTGTCTTTTTTCGACTTAAATAAACCTATTTACTGCCTACCTACTTGCTTACCTACCTACCTATTCAAACGATCCACTATCCACAAGTCAAATAGTTAGTCAAATAATTAATCATTTTGTCGATCATTCCACCAATCAAAATGACAAGGTCCAATTTGATTGCCTAGTCACATTGGACATGTACAAAATGACAAGGTCCAATTTGACAAGGTGATTTTTTTTTACACTTGTCGCTTTTGGGTTTTTTTAAACTAAAAAACCCAATTGAAAAAACCATGAATTGTAATAGTGATATATGACCCGATTTGTTTGTGCATTACAAATAATTTTTTTCCTTTGTCTATAAAGTGGTGCCAACTAGGATAAGCATGTTGGGGATAAGTATTTAGGTAGACCCCATAAAGGCCACGGGAGTAACAACTTGCATGAGAAAAAACATAACATCTTGTAAGGAATTTAGTAGCCATTAAGCTAGTATATTGAAGCAAACTTATAAGGAATCCTAAAACTCATAAGGCGATATCTCTTAAAACTCATGCACACCCAAAACATAGTCGGGATATTGTTGAAATTCTCTATTCTACATGTCCATTGTGCTTATTTCATATTGGGTGGTGTTGTAGATGATGCAGAGGAAGGAAAGAGGGGCAAAGTGCAAGAGGATACAAGGTCCTGGAAATGGAAGCTCTAAAGATCCAATCTTCGTCAATGATGTTCAACACCTACAACATTCAAATGAAATGAGGTTCAAATGTTATAAAGTTGATGTGGAGGGGATGGCATTATTTGTATAGTTGGAATTATCTAGTTGTGTTTTAACCACTCATATATTCAACTCCAAAAGATAATCATTCCTTTATGGTTGTTTGTAATGGTAATAATGGATGTTCTAAAATGCGTTGTTATCTTCTTCATGCACATTTGTTTGGGAGGTAGGACTAGGAGCTTCATCATCAACTATAGTAACACATTCACACCATGGAGAAATTACAATCTGGCAAGATCACCTTGATTTGTTGTCTTTTCCCTACTCTAATACACCCACGCTCCTCACAACCATAGGAAATTGGTTGGTTGGACATTGTGTCAAATAGGGCAAACATGGGAAAATGTTCCTAATTGGTGTCCTGGGGTAGAGACTGAAACATCATCCTATGTTGTTGCATAAGAATCAAATGATGAGTGAACATCAATGACTGAGAAATATGTCAAACAAATTGAGGAGATGCGAATAAAATTTTGTGCTACAACAAAAAAACTAGAAGAGTCCGTTGCCATGATCTTGCAATAGCAAAACAACATAAAGGATCTGACATAACAATTGGCTATTGCTACAAAGAATGTGGTATGACAAAAAGTGGTCTATATTGAGTTGTAAACAATTATTATGGTAGCTATTTTTCAACCCTTTGGGAGTCCCTTTGTTGATAGTTGAATTGCATTGATATACGTATATGAAATTATTCCATTTGGGTGAACATAATGTGTTTTGTGTGGACTATCCTAACATGAGGGGCATGGAGTTGCAAAATATTTGCAAGACACAATGCTTTCAATTTATGCTAAGATCTAATTTATGGGTGATGGTTATGATAGGACATAAAGAGGACATCGGTTATTGGTATTGAATAGAAAGAGTGTTGCTTAGAAGCTTAGCTCCAAGAGTAAAGGATCTTTAATGTCAATTCTCTAAAGGTGAGTAGTAACAACAACCTTATGAACATATTGTTGGTAGGTTGAAGATGTGGTGTTGGTGGTAAAATTTTTCATTTAGATTGAAAGTAATAACATAAATATAGTTTTGGGCGCATTTTGTCCAAATTTTGTATTGTATGATGAGGCATCATATATGTTGCACTAATTGGGGTGAACTTTGGAATCACCCATATAGAAGCTTGTTGAAATGGAAAAGGATTTGTAGCAAGCATGTGAAAAACATCCCAATGAAAAGGTCCTTATAACTATGGTTGCATGCATTTGCAATATGTGGAGGAATATGACATGTTAGTCATCATGCCGAATGACTTTGTATAAAAATACAAAAATGGCTAATGAGACATGTTAAACACTAAAGAAATTGTCTACTAATCATTGGGTATGAATACCTGCTAAAGGGCAATTCATGTTTATGAACATGCATGAATAGGTTCAAAGTATATTGGCATTTAGTGTGTAAGAAGGGTGTGTGGGAGAGCAAAAAACAAGGGAGATTGCACAAGGGGAGGTTGCAACATTGGAATCAGAGATGGAAGTGGTTTGTAGGGACCTTGCACTAGAAAAAAGAAGAGTAGAAAGCAGTAGAGAACGCTTCCTACAATGGTATGTGGAATGCATTATATTTTGCCTATACATAGAGTGTTTTGTTTTGTTTGTTTTTTAATTAATTTTTCATATTGAATTGTGGCCTCGTTTGAGAGGATGGCCAAGGAAAGCAAGGTGCAGTCACAATAACATGTACCATAACAAGTGTAACGCTTGCTTTTAAGTAATAAAAATACTTGTAAATGGATTTGAATTTTTTTTAAATGACATTTTTTGCCAAATTTTTAACATAAACCCTTAATAAAATAGTATGAAGATTTTTTTAAATTTTTAAAATATTTTTTCAAAGATTTTCAAGAATATTCCAAGAATATTGTTAAAATATTTCCCCAAAAGTGCTAAAAAAGTAGGTGGGTGTGGCTTGTGTTATCTTGTTTGCACCCAATATCTTTTTTATATCTAGACTTGTAAATGGGGGTTGTGCATCATTGCCCGAGGCACATAATCAAGTTATGTAGTTTGTTGGTGATTGAAGTGCATTATTGCAATACATTGGTACAATAGGTATTGCAATTGTGTTGGAATAATAACATAGCCCGTTAGTAGTAGAAGAAGACTAATTAACATTGGGAGGCTATTGGGTTAACATGAAACAAAATTTACGAACATTCCAATCAATGGGTAAAGAAGTTGCAACCATGTAGTAAAAGCAGCAGGAGCAGTTTACTGCAATATTGATGGCACTAGAGAGGGGGGGGCTTAAATAAGATGAAAGGTTCAACTAGTATGCCAAACATGAGTCCATGTACAACAATCACTACAAATCCAACAAAGGTTGTTAAAGTTCCAAAAGATGGTGGAAAGCATGCAATTGAAGGCAATATGGAATTAAAAACAATGTGGAAGAAAAGAAGTTTGATGAAAAAACTCAACACGATGACATAGTTGAAAAGACAAGCTACAATATGGTGGAGCCAAGGGTGAAGATCAACTGAGGGAAAATAACATGGTCATCAAGGTTGAACACGATGGTTGCAAAACAAAGTGCAAGGGAGAGTAGTAGGGTCTACTTTCGGTTGGGATGATAGGTTTGTAATTTAATTATTTTATAAAAATTAAGATTGAATGACAAAACAAAAAAAAGGTTACCAATTCATTGTGTATAGGTGAGTTGTGAATAAGAGGTTGTTGGTAACTAGGCATTGTACATTCTTGCCATAGGTGGACACACTGAATTAAATTTTTTGGATGATGTTGCATATTTTATTACAGATGGAATACTTGGTATTTATCAAGAACCAGACTATGAATGGTTATTGGCTTTAGGCGGTGGAAATCTAGCTCGATGATGCAGGAAATAACAATTTGTTGAACACTATTATAGTTTATGATAATTGTTGGAAAGAGGAGGAGCTTTCATACAAAATTTGAAAATAGTTTAAAGGACAAAATTAGTGACTCTTTTCAAACAGAAACATAACATCTGCAAGTTTTCTTGATTAGTGGAAATATTTGGACAAATAGGAGGGAATATTGATGGTTACAAACATATAATTATTGCTAGTATTCCAATAACTAATGCAATTTTCACTATTACACATTTGTTTTTGATGCATGTATTTCGGTTCACATTTGTCCTTCTCTTTAAGGGAAATTTTCTCCTTGGATGAACTTTGTTCCCACTTTAAAATTTCCTCCCTAGAGGAACTTTGTTCCCCCCCTAAAAATTTGCTCACCTGGGCAAATTTGGTCCCCTAAGAAAATTTTCTTTCTTAGGGAAATTTGTTCCTTGGAAATCTTTTAATATAACGATACTCTACCATGGGTCATCAACATGACTAGTCGAAATGAATTATTAAGTTTGAATAATAATGTGCCTAGGTGTAGTCACAATAACACGTACCATAATAAATGTAATGGTTGCTTAGTTTTTTCGTGTTTTAAATCGTAATTTAATTTGATGTTGAAATTGTAAGATTTGTTTATATAGTTGTATTTTTAATATATGATGGGAACATGTAAATTGATTTGAAGTTAATCCAATGAATAAAAAATTAACAAAAACACTCATTAAGTAGTATAATGCTTGCTTTTAAACATTAAAAAGACTTGTAAATGGATTTGAATTTTTTTCAAATGACTTTTTTGCCAAATTTTTAACATAAACCCTTAATAAAATAGTGTGAAGATCTTTTTTAATTTTAAAAGATTTTTTCAAATATTTTTTCAAGAATATTCTTAAAATATCCTAGGAATATTTTTCAAAAGGAAATCACAAAAGCAATCAAAAAGTAGGTGAATGTGGCTCATGTTATCCCAATTGCACCTACCTAAAACATGAGTTATTTGATCTAAGTTTTCCAAGTTCATTTACAAGTCTTTTACTACTTAAAAACAATGGTTATGAGTCCTTTTACACTACTTTTGAAGGTCCAAATGTTAATGAAATAATTTCATATTTTGGACATTTATAGAATAAGATATTAGATTTGATATTGTGTAAAAAATTTAAATTATTTTCAAGTTATATATATATTTGGTGTAAAAAACACACAATTAAGTAATGGCTATAATTGTTTTTGGCTCCTATTAGCATAACTGCACTTGGCTTAAATTTAGTAAAAATAAGATTAAAGCATTTCATTTAATTTGCTATTATGCCACGTGTCATTATCACATTTTTTGTCAAATATCTCATGTGGGTCATTGGAAGCCACATAATGTTAAAAGCACATGAATAAAGATGTGTACTTCCATGTGGCCAAATCCCAACCTCTCCCTTTCCACGTTCAAGATAATTGCATAAATAAAATAATAATAATGATAATATATTATGTTGGTGATATGTGGTAGCATACCATCGGACAAAAAATTGACCAATTTAGTTCCAAATTAGTTGCAAGTGACGACAATACATATACAGTAGGTCAACATATAAACTAATATTTTATTGACTTTCTTTTCCATACATCTATAATTGTCACTTGTGACTGGTTCATGCAACCAAAGGAAAAATAGTTGCAAATGTCATCTACAACTAAAACTAATTGCAAAAACCAGTTGAAAATCCTTTCTTTTCTACTAATGACATTAATGAGCTCTACTAGTTCACACGCTCCTTACAAGCTAAGTGTTTTTTTCAAAAACATGCAATCATTGTCCTATAAGCTTCCAAACATGCATTGCCATGAAAGTTGATGGACTGGTTTTATTTTCAAAGCTATTGTGCACACTCCTTGCAACCAAATGTTTTTTTCAAAAACATGTGGTCATTGCCCTAGAGGTTTCCAAGCGTGCATCGCCATGAAAGTTGACAAATTGGTCCTATTTTTGAAACTACTATGCACATGGTTGCTTCTAGTAGGTTCAACATTTCAATGATTTGCAACAAATGATGTTGAAGCTAAGAGCTTCAGTGGATAATGCAGATGATGGGATTTGACAAAACATCAAGCTTTTTGAACACACACGCTATAATCATCATGCAGGAAAGAAATGATTTTTGGAAAAAAAAACCTAAACCATTGGATCAAAATGAATAGTAAAGATGGCATTTTAGGGTTTTGGATGGATGAAACGAGAACATACATTTTTCATAGTGCATCCACATTTTTCAAATGAACACTATTGGGTTTTTTGTTGGGTGCTTCAAACAATAGCTCCTTGCATTTGATTTGATGTTGCATGTAACATGAAATTTTAAAATGAGATTTGTTGGAAATTGGCTTAACTAGGTTGGGCATTACACAAATATCTTTGTGATTTCCATGGGGTAAATTTCTTGGAATTTTTTTTTTAAAAATTATACATAATGGTGAAAGGCATCTAAAAAAAGGTCAAACCATGCTCAAGTAAAGTTTTAACATCATGGGTAACTTTTCTATATTTTAATATTCAACTTTGCTTTATACATCATGTACATTAAACCACATTTACATGTCATAAAGGATTTTTGACATTTTAATGACTCTGAATTTTGATAAAATTTTTATCTCACATATTTTTAATGTTTTGAGTGGTTTTAAGTGTGTCTAGTGGTTCCCTACCACCCCAAAAAAAATGTAAAAAGGATCATATTTTGCAAATTAAGGGGCCATTTCTAAAATGAAAATTATTTGACATTGCACGTATCGAACTTTAATGATCCTTTCTTCCAAAAACATCTTCAAATTGAGCCCATTGATAATTCAATTTACATTCTTCAACATCCAAACTAATTGTTAAGCACAAGTTCCCACAATTAACATGACATTTAAATGTTGCCATATAAACATATGTAGAAAGGTTTGCAATTTTCACCTCTATCCAACATGGTTTTTGGCTCCTTAAATCATACTTTTACCCAAAAGGTAGCAAAATGTGACATGCACACAAGGAATTGCAAAGAACGATGGATCAAAGTTATTTAGTGATGAATAATAATTAAATCAATGACAAAGAATTTGCAATTCGATTTGAAACAATGGCATTGTGCTACAACCTTTGTTTAAAACAAAAATAATGGTTGATAGGAAGTAAGGTGCACAAAGAAAAAATGACAATAAAATGAAATGGTTTGATATTGCATGTAATTGAAATTTGAAAAATTGCATCACCATTGCAAGAATCAAAATTATTGCTAAAACATGAAATGTAGAAAAATGATACTCAACATTCCAATGTTCAGTAAATCTATGATTTTTGTTTAAAATGATGAATTTGGAATACACATAGGAATGTTGGCATCAAAATGATTCCACAAATATTTTGAAACACATCAATGATGGTTCAAAAGGAAAATTAGTTGTTATAAACATGCTTAGAATACAAGAATGATAGACATCAATGAAAGTGTCAAAAGAAAAATCATGGTAACAAAGTGATTGCTACAAATGTGAATAGAAACACATTTGTGTTGTTTACCAATCCAAAAAACATTGGTGGTATTGTTGTTGAAATAAGTTGGAAAAACAACGTATGATAGCAAATCATAACAATAAAACAAACTTGTTGATCAGAAAAGCTTTGAGGGAACCAATAAATTCTTCCAATTTTGATGCAATTTTAAATTTTTTAAAAACACATTGCAAGCATTGGAGTTATGATCTTAGGATACTTTAGTTAATTTACTATGTAAATCATTTGTGGCAAAGAAAATATCAAAGCAATGTGGCTAGCTACCAAAAAAACCACTTTTTTCTTGGTGCTAAACATTGGTTATAAACTTTTTATCACATTGAACTACACTATTTCAGATTGTTTAAAAACTAAAACATAGATTGCAATATCACACACATCATATAAATAAGTGGCAGGGTCTTTTCACTACACAATGTGTCTATTGGGAATTGATAACAAAAGTTTAAAAATATGTACAAATTGAAAGAAAAATGTTCATTGTTACAAAATACTAAACAAGATGTTTTGTTAAATGTAACAAAAAATTGTACATGATTGACCACGAAATGTACATTAGTTTTTGTTACACCTCAAATGCATGTCCAATTTGTAGGATTCATTATCTTATTCAAGCAAATTTAGAAAACTCCTATAATGTATAGGCTTGATCATATTTTTTGTTCAACTAAAAAATTAAAAAAATGTATAGATTGGTTCCAAATATGAGAAACTTGGTTGTTGAAAATATGTAAACATATGTTTAACTATAACTATAATAATTGAAAAAAAATTCAAAGCATAGCCTAAGATTTAAAATTCTTATAATAAATAACAATGTATAATTCTTTACTGGTGAGATCATAATTCTAAGATGACAACCAATTTTATGAAGTATTACAAGCAAGCAATTCAAGAATATTCACAAATTTCTCAATTCAAAATAAAAGTTCAATGCCCATAGATCTATTATTAGAGCTATCCTAAAGAGTTTCAAATAGCAATCCACAACATGATCACCAATGTTAGAGTGAATTTTTAACACATTAAGACTCAAAGTTACATACTCCTTGATGTATTGCATTGAATGTTTAAAATGATACAAAAAAAGGTATTTGTATTGTAGAGGTTTCTATTAGTAATTAATATTAATAATCTGACAATAAAAAGAACAATCAATAACTAATTCTAATTAACTAGCCATTAATATAACTAGTAACTAATTCAAATATTAACTAACTAGTAATATAGTTAGTAGTTATTTATTATACTAAAAAAGAAAAATAATGTAACTACCGATCAAAATATGAATTAACATTGATTCTCAACAGAAGGAAATTGTTGCAAGGCTTGTAAGGTACTATCATATTTGCAAATTACCTTTCTCAAAAAATAGCTCAATTTATGGCACACACAAGTGCACACAGAAAAGGTTTCATTGTCATTACCAGCGTGCAACCAACAATTGAAAGCTCTTTGTGATTGAGTCTATTGGCAATTTTGTGAAAAGAAAACAATTGTAGCACAACCAATTGGAGACCCTACAACACGTTAGTTGTTTCCAAATTTTGTAGCATACTCACATACACCACAAGATTTCACAAGTGTCTAATTTGTGCTTGAATCAAGGTTTGATTTAATGTTTTAATGAAAGTTGTGTTCAGTGTTGACCACATCGATTGTATTTGAAAAGGCAATGATTGATCAAATATTTGTCTCAATGCTTGATCCAATGCTTAGTTTGGCACATACGTGAGACCATGGAATCACAAAACTAGAGAACAGTGGAACCACAAAATGCACAAGACAAAACCCACCAATTACCAAATTTTTTAGGTATGGTTCATGCAATATCCACTTGTTATGCATAAAGGTTGGGTTTTGGAAGACCCTACTTAATACCTATCTCAACCCACCTAGTATTTGTCAATGTTGGTTCTTATAGAGCACTTTATGCCATAAAATTTTCCCCATTCATCCCATGTGTATTTGTCAATTTTTTTTACATTCAACTTAGAAGCATCAAGCATCAACTTCATCAATGGCTTTATTGCACACATTGCATAATGTTGCTGACATTGAAAAATATTCTCAAAATTCAAATGAAGCCTACTTAGTGAATTAACTTAAGAATTCATAATGTATCCTTGAAGTTAACAACTTAAACTTTTAACTTTTGTTTGTATTCACTACCTTATAATAATATGTTGAAAAGCTCAATCAAATGACAAAATCTTAATACAATGTAAGACAATGTCAAAAATAATTACATTAACCATCTATTGAATAGTTCTATGGTTGGGGAAGTAAAAAATCAAAAGCCATAAACTTTTATCACGAAAATAGAGTGCTCCAATTTGGTTTGAAATGTAATTACTTTGCCACATGCTAGTTGCTCAATCAATCCTTGATTCATCTATTCACCATATATACATTCAAACCACAAACACATGAAAGCCCAACAACATTGTTATATGTTAGATATTATATCCTCAAACAAATCTTCATGTTTGAATTTTGATTTTACATTTTTAACACCTCCCCATATTTGTCACTTGAGTGACAATTAACAACTTTTTCAACAAAACCTATGACATGTGCCTAATTCATAAGTTCATTACCTACAATGTTTCCTTGTGATTCGACCAATGTAAAAAGATACAATAATTACAAAATCCACATGCACAACTAAATTCCCCATATGCTACCAACTTAACATAATAAACAACATATATTTTAAAAACCTCTAAAAGGTGTAACTCTCATGAATGCTCACCTCATCTCGAACATTTATGAAATTTTTTTTCACAATCCCTTAAGTAAGAATCCATTTTGTTCAACATGGATAGGTCAAAAAGGAAAAAACATGAAACACAAATTGCAAACCGATGACCTCTCCTACTAAATGCTCATCAACATTGATATTACACTAGTTTTTTTCAATCTTGTAGTGCAAATCCAAATGAAGATTACTATTGCTAATGAGAAGTAAAATTTGGATATGGTAGAAAAATAAGGAATACCCCATCTATGTATTCAATTTGCCACTAGCTCTTTTGAGCCCTAGGCTTGCAATGCATGTTTAAATAAAATCATAAAATCTCATTGACGAAAGACCAAAACCCATACAAACAATGGAACACCAACACATCATAAGGCAAGACTAGCACAACTCCTACAACCATTCCATTTGGAAGACATTTTTTTGAAGTTGCACAATTCTATCGTCATTGGATCTATTTGATGATTGTTATGTACCATATGGGTACACAACAAATTTTCCAACAAAATAAAGTGTAATTTCAAAACACATTCACCATCACTTTTTTGCATTGTGTATTCATTTGGAATGCATTCTATGTAAGACTTAAAACTCCACATTCTTCCACTATCATTTGTTCATCATATTACATCAATAAATTGTCATCAATAACTCATTCAAGCTACAACCTCATGCAAAATTTTCCCGATTAACCAATCAAAGAACAAATAACAAATAATAGACCTATTTTAAGCAATCAATTGACATTGTCTTAATTGTATGCATTTACATCCAATGTAGATAGAACAAACTACAACCCAAATCAAACATAGGAAAAGGTAAACATCAAATTCTTATTTTTTTTATTAAATTAACATTTGAACAATGAGCCACTAGGTAAACATGGTCACAACAAATGTGCAATTGAAAATGGAACTTAAGACCATCATATTAGAAACAAAATTTAGTTGAATTAATTTTTAAAACTTAAATTGAATGTGGCTCTTCAATGTCAAAATAGCCTACTAGATCCAACACAAACACATTGTTTTCAATGACATCACCCTTTTCAATTAGGAAATCATCAATGGACACCTTTTTTTGTGCACAACTCACCATTATTCAAATTTTTTTGTCCAAGTGAGTGTTTTCTACATAGAAGCTTGTAGTTTTCATATTGACCTTTTGAAAATTAACAAAAATCTTGAGATCATTACACGTGTGGCTAAATGCATGCCCAAAACAACTACCTTGCTAAGAGCTTCAAGTGTCAAGAGAACAAAAATAACGATAGAAGTCAATGCTCTTACAAGGGTGGACAAGTTCCCCCTTCATCTATCACATTTGCAACAACCTTGTTTAGCAAGTTATGTTGAACAAGTTATAAGAAGACACTTTTTTTTGACATGTGTAGCCATGGTTGATCTTGTTAATTATATCCATAGGTTCAAATGAGCCAATTCACATGGCAAGGAACAAACTGTGAGTTCACAAATTTGGTCACAAGCACAAATGTGTCATGTCCAAATATGGACATCCACAAATCAAAAGATGCAATAATTGTAATACAACCACCCAAAGCAAGGAGAATATAATTCTCCATTATCTTTGCCACCAACTTGGGAATAATAGTCTCCACAATTTGCATTTTATTTCAAAAGATCACACAAGGATTTCATTTGCCACATGTACGCCAAGCACTTTAGCTAATGGTTTTCCATTATTGAAATTGGCATGTAGCCTTTTGTAACATGCAATGCTAAGTCTTCAACAAATTTCTTTTGGGCCACATCTTTTAATTTGTAAAGAACATAAGCACCAAAGTGCTTAGCAATTGCTCCATAACCAAGACCAACTTTGATTTCTCCTAATCACATTTTTCCATAAAACTTGCACATTTGTTACCTTCAACTTAACCCAAACATCTACATGCTTTGAAGGGTGAAAGCATGGTGTGCTGTACTAAAATGGACGTCACAAACATTATTTTTTCAAGAAATGAAATTTTATATAATGCTACATGATAATTGAATTGAATATTTCATGTTTTGGACTCAAATATGTATGGTAATTTATATATGTAGTGAATTGCATAAAACATTTTTGTAATTAGAATTAGTTGCATAGTGTTTTTGGACTTTTAAAACAACAAATGTGTCATGTCACAAATTATGTGGACTTTGTTTTCACCAGAAATAAACTATTCCTTAAATTTTAATCACATGAATTGATCAAACATAACATATATGGCATGTGAAAATTGAAATTCAAGAAAAATTATTTTATTTTATTTCATGTGTGCTATGAATTGAAATATTTTAAAAAGTCAATAATGGACATAAAAATGAAGAATTGGAAAAAATTATCTATGAAAAATATGTATTTATTATGAATATGAAGAATGATGTGAAACCAATAATCACATTCAATAAGGCCCAAGGCATGATGAACATCTAACAATTTTCCTATTTAGACATAACTATGATTGGAAAAAAAAAACAAATAAATGAAATGTAAAAAAAAATCCACATTGATATTAACCAATCTGGTAGATTTATATAAGAAGAAAATAAATTATAGACCAAGGTGATTGAAGCATTTAAGAAAAAATTATGAACTTTCATAAATGAATATAATGCAAATTGTTGGAATTATGAAATGACTAACAAAGGGATTGAAAAAATTGTGTACTTTTGTGTGGACTTTGCATGTGCCATTTTTGGTCCACCACACAATGCTTTCACCTTGAAGTAATGTGCTTCTTCGTAGATGTGGTCATGTGGTCTTCATTATATGTGACCACACCTTTCCGCTTTTATGTGGTGCAACTAATATTATGAACTTGGGAAACAATAATGGCACATAAAACATTGCATGGAATGAACAATTCTAGGAGTTACAAAACTACCATTGTTCAACACAAAAAATGCCAAAGGAGAGACAACTTGTTATATGGAATCCAAAATTTATGGTTCGACTGAAGTTGAATATGCACCACATGCCAAGAAGCATCTAGGACTCTTGGCTCCAAAGTGCTTTCAGTTAAACTTGGTGCATTAGGAGATGAGACAACATTGTTTCCCTTCATTAGTTGAACAAAACTTGTAATGTTGAAGAGCTCATCAAGGCACCTTCATAAGGTCCATTTGAAAATTGTCTAGAAAATATGCATTGAAAGCAAAAGCAATTTTTTTTTAACCATATGAAAATCAAACCTCTTTAATCTTCACAACTAATGTAACCCAAAAGTCCTATTATCTTTTTAAGGTTATGTTGTGAATGGGGAAGTGTTTGTTGTTGTTTAAGCGTCGAAAACTACTTGCTACTTTGTTTTTTTATCATTCATAAGAGTGCGCTATGATTGGTAGGTGTTTGTTTGACAATGGCTTTGGTTTTATGAAGGTGCAATAACTTAGATATTAACATGGTGTTGTTTTGTTTTTCTTTTGTGTGGATATGGATGATGGCAATGATGGAACAAGGTAGGAAATGGACAAAAATAAGAGGTGGTGTTTTACCAAAGCCAAGCACAAATCTTCCACTATTGTTTTCACTCCTCCAACAAATTGTAGTTGTTTTGAGTGATTGTTTTGTTAATAGGAAGAATGCCCAAGATTCGTGTTTTAATATTTCTAACCATCTCTCTCCTAGAATTCCAATGTGTAAGAGATGTGGTGAACAAGTTACTAGATACAATAGAGTCAATAAAAACATTCAATGGAAATGATGAACGACTTTAGGGGATCATTTGGCTAATTTGTTTGTGGTTCCATTTTGTTTAGGTTCAATATGCATGATCTATGTTGTGCATTGTTGTACATTTGGTGGGGAGGGGGGGGGGGGGCTGTGCACAATGTATGTTTGCCAAGGAATAAATTTGTAGTTTTGAAATTCAACAAGTCATCTTCTAGAGAAAGCAAGGTGTTTGCTTGTTTATACCATCTCCAAGTTGTATTCAATGTTATTTGTTATCATGGTTTTGGGGGGCAAAATGGGTTGTCTTTTGGAATATGTGGGGTTGTTTGTTCAAGTGGTCATACTTGAAGATCATGATAGCCTAAAGGAGGGGAGGTCTTGAGTGTGTTGATCCATGGAATGCTTATAGTTAACAAAAGTATTTAGTTAGATGTGGGCATAATTATATGAGTAGCCATGGTGGGCAATTTTTGCAATTATATGACTTTTGTGTGTCTCAATCCAAAAGCATTATGTTGTTGATGTTTAAAATATTTAATAGTTTTTTGTAGTGCGCATGTGAATTGTGGTGGTGGTGGTGAACATTAACATCTTTTCTTTAAAATGCGTTTTTTATGTTGGTGTAGGGGTGATGAATGTGTGTGTCGCACACATGTCATAACTAGCAGCGAATGCTAACTTGTTGCCCTTCACCTACCTATATTTTCTCTTAATAATTGCCCAATTAACAACTAATTTTTTTAAGATATAAAATGATTTCAAAAATTAACGTTTCATGGGGGTATATGCTATTTTTTCAAAATAATTAATTTATTTCAAAATTGCCAAGCAATAAGAAATATTTGAGATATTTTGAAAATATTTTAATTTTATAGTGGAATGCTGAAAATTAATCAATAGGAGAATATTTGCACCATAGGTACAAAATATTTGAAAAATATTGGAAATATTTGTTCTTTATTTGAATAAAATTAACAAGTTTTTTTTTGAAAAATTGGTTCTTTTAGTGTTAATTTAAAATAATAAATTTCGAAAAATTTAGAAAATTTCACTACCTAAAGTTTTGAAAGCACCACATTGAAAATAAAAACATTTGGCAAAATCATCCTTCAATTTTTTTTAAATGCATTTCTTTGGTCTAATCCTTGCTTTCATTTTTTGGTTTTTTTTCTTTTAGTTTTTTTTGGAGTACTAAGGTTACAACTTAGGGTTTACCCCTATAAAATGGCGGCTTATTGAAACTTATTGTTTAAATATCAAGAATGAAATTTGATGAAAATGAGGATTATGAAATTAATTGAAGGTTTAAAAAATTAGTGAATGATTAAGAAGTTAATTTGAAATTAAAAAGTCTAAATGCCATTTTAAAAATTTAGTTAAAGCATTATTTTGAAGTTTTTGATTTTTTAATTGGTTTGGAAAATATTGGAAATCTTTGGTCTTTATTTGAATAAAAATAAACCCAAATTTTTTTTGGGACAATTGGTTCTTTTAATGTTGATCTGAAAAAATAAATTTCAAAAAATTTAGAGAACTTCACTACCGAAAGTTTTGAAACCACCAAATTGAAAGTAAAAATGCTTGACGAAATCATCACTTAATTTTTTTCAAATGCATTTTTTTTCAATCTTGCTTTCAATTTAAACTTTTTTTTCTTTTAATTTTCTTTGGTCTATTAGGATTATAAATTACCCCTATAAAATGACAGCTTATTGAAACTTATTGTCAATGAAATTTGATGAAAATGAGGATTACAAAATTAATTGAGGGTTAAAAATTAGTGGATGATCAAGAAGTTAATTTGAGGTTAAAAAGTATAGGTTAAGAATTTAGTTAAAGGGTTATTTTTTTGAAGTTGTGAAAATTTTAATCGATTTGTTTATAAGTGAGGTAAAAAAGAAAAAAAATGAGAAAAAGAAAGGAAAAGTAAGGGCAAGAGGGTAAGGAAAGATTTGAGGGGCGACGATTTCGGGCAGGGCAAAGGTAGGGAGGAGGAGTGGTGGACGAGCTCCGCCAGTGAAGGCAAAGTAAAAAATTTCATTTTCATGGTTCGCCAGCAAAGAGGACTTACACCAATGATTTGCACCATGCGTCTTGACGAAAGTGAAGGCATACACCTTCATGTGTGCGAGCCTTCTATACGCCCTCCTTTGTAGGTTACAGTAGATTTCTCTTGAAAGGAATTAAGCCACATCACTATTTGAATGATTTGTTCTATCCAAATCCATCACTCAAATCACACAAAACGATGCTCCCTCTAGTAAACTTTCTCGAAGCTCAAACAAGTGCATTAGGTTAGGGTTAGATGATAAATTATAACCGACCTAGATGCTTCGTTGTGTGTGAC
>Ga0116231_10007191_pt1 | contig 20617 bp, 10 predicted proteins | sample S1TSphgellanicum_2_FD_89695 | JGI IMG/M metagenome (GOLD analysis project Ga0116231, IMG submission 89695) | Host-associated microbial communities from peat moss isolated from Minnesota, USA - S1T2_Fd - Sphagnum magellanicum MG | ecosystem: Host-associated > Plants > Peat moss > Unclassified...
TTTAAAATCCCAAATTTAAATGAGGTGAAAATAAAGGGGGAAGCGGGTGCGAAACTTCCCTTTCCGAAAAAAGTTTATCCCCCCCCCCCCCCCCTTTTTTTTAAAAATTCCTATGAGCAGTGCATATTTTGGCCTTTCTTTGGCCTTCCCTTTTTGTCTCCTGTGTGATGGTTCTAACCATTGATTTTTTATTGGATTTTTTCCTTAGTTGTGGTTCATCCATAAAAAGGTCATACCAACTTTCCAATGGATGGGGCACTAATGGCTATTGAATCACATAACTAATCCATTCAACGGCACCTCACAACATGATTGGTTGGTTGCACATAGGTTATAACTAATAACCCATGTGCACCACACAGTCATGTGATTAGCTATTGTTCATAACCCATGTTGATGCTCGAAGGAGAGCACACCATTAACCCATTTTTTCATAGCCCATCTTTATTACATCCAATCAACGATAAGCAAATGACCATTTAGCACTTATCAATGAACGATTGTGTTTGATAGCCAACTCAAATTGGTTGGTTACCATACATAATCTCACCACTCCTACAATTCGATTATTTGTGATAACATAACTCTCATCAATTATCTAGTAGTCCAAAATCCATTGGTTAGTTGTAGGACATGCTTTTGAACACAACTCATATATTCTAATTTCTTATTATTGGCTATTGGAAATGAACCCCAAACAATGATGGGCCTCATTAGGGTTTGTTGGACTTGATCCACATTTGTTTGGACCTTACTATTCACCTATGTTAAGGGTTTATTTCAAGCTTTTGAGGTCTAATTAAACCTATTCAAGTATGTAAACCTATGTTGGAACCAAAACATATGCATTTGGAAACTTTTCATTTTTTCCCCCAAAAACTTGATGAATGTGAAACTATGTGATGATATGACTATGTTGGATAAAAATAGTCAAATTTGAAAAAGAATCATTTCCTTTTAGAAACTTGTTTGAATGTGGCACTATGTGACATTATCAATATGCTAGATTAAAAACAATCAAATTTGGGATTTTTTCATTTTTTTCAAAAATTTCATTGAATGTTACATTATGACTATGTTGAATTAAAAAGGGAATGCATTTGTGCTCAAAGAGGCTTTGTGTGAAATTTGTTTGTGTAAGCATGGGAAGTGTTATGGAAAATCCCATGTGGTTTTAGAATCATGTGGGTTTAACTTGGATGAAAAAAATGAAGTGTGGTCTAATCAACCATGAGCAAAGGTCCCAAGGAAAGAAAAATAAGCACATATTATTGTGGAATTACTCCATTTTAGCACCATGGCCATAAATTATCATTAGCATTTTGCAATTTATACCCAAAAGCCCTCAAGTGAAAATCTCACCAAAAATAAACATCAAAAAAACTTTCAATTTTTGTTCCATCCCCTATTCTCATCACTAATCCCCAATTTTGTGATTTCAGCCCTAATCATGGGGACATTAAATAGGGGATGAAATTAGGATAAAGAATGGGGCAAGGGTGAGATTGGGGAAGACTTTACAAATAACTTTATTATACTAGGTGGTTCCTTGCTTGAGTATTTCAAAATCGACACATACATAACAGGTAGGTATTATTATTTTTGAAATAATTAAAGAAATTAATGAATGGTGTATTACTCAAACAAGAAAAATGATAACATGTGAATCTCAATCATTTTCAAAAAATACATAATTGATGCCATGTGTGTGACATAGCAAATAATTTGACAAACATTGAAACCCATCACTTATGAAAAAGATAAGAAGTTGCCAATGTTGATTGCACATTCTTCTTTTGTTATTTTAAGCTACTAACTTATCTACTTAATGAAACATTAAAAGTTGTGAAAATGTCATGAACAAGGGGGTTTTTTCTTTTTCTTTTCCCCAATTTTGTAATAATGAAAAATTGTTAAAAATTTATAAAACCTTTAGCAAAATTAATTGAATTTGCACTAGAAAAATACATTTTCCCAAAATTTCCCAATTGTTTTGGGAAATAATGAGAAAAAAAATCCAAAACGACTCACTAATCATGAATAGTTACATCATGGTATTATTTTAAATAGGTTCAAATTATATTTAAGAAGGAATTGTGTATGTCCTTTGATGGGACAAAAAACTAGATCAAAAGTTGGACAAATAAATTTCTAAATTTGAAAAAAAATCTTGATTTGAAAACATTAAAAGGCTTTAGTTACAAACCATTGTTGGGCAATTTGTTTTTTGGATAATTGGTTGGTTTTATACAAAGTTATGAAAACTAAGCAAAAATTTGGTTGGCAAGAATTAGTAAAAGCATTAAAATTCCTTTTTTCCCCATACTTAACCAATTATAAAACAAAATATTTCTAACAATTGCAATAACCAAAAATTTTCAAATCTAGTTCTCACAACCTAATTATTAAATTTTCATTTAGTAAAAAGGAAAAAAATCACACTTAAAAAATAAAAGTATGTCAAAATTTGATGAGTTTTTTTGCAACCATATTCTTATCCAAATTTATATCTTCATAACTTCATCCTTTTCAAAAGCTCTTTTAATTTTTTCTAATTCCTTTTCTAAATTTACATCAATCTTAATTAGCTTACCAAGCTAGAGGGGGACTTGCAACCAACACTAGGGCCATTCAACTAATTTTTGCTTGCAAAAATCAAATTTTCTTTGATTGCAAATGAAATCTTTTTATGTTGGTAAATTTTTTAGCTAGAGAAAATATTGTTTCCATCTCAATTTGTGATCCAATAATCCTCAAGATTTGATGGGCAAAGAATCCAACAATAAGAAACATAGTCTCATGTTTCTCCCACTTTTGAAGAAGGTATTTAATGTCTTTGGCATCAATTTCATACCGTTAGAAAATAAAAAGTTCTTTATTCATAAGCTCCTTTGATGGCTTGCTTGTACTATTTGTAATTTCAAAGATATCCAAGTTATACTCTTCATTGGTTAAAAATGCCACTTTCAAATGGGATATAAAGACTTTGTATGATATCCATCAACAATGGTCTTCCTTTGCTCATGACCGATATGTGAGGACATTATTTAAATTTAGGGTCCAACATCAAGGAGAACATACTATGGGTTTTTTAAAATATATTTTTAAAGGAAAGAAAGTAATAATAAAATCCCAACAATTTATTTTTTGATGTCGGAAGCCAAATGCATCAACTCAAGAATAACGTTTACATCTTCATCCATTGGGTTAAATAAATGAAGTTTTAGTTTTAGTTTCATCCTTGAATTTTATACTCATGAATATGGCAAAATTTAGTGCATCACTTAACTAACAATGACCCTAAACCGGTTCAAAACACAAGTAGATACAATAAGACCAAGGCAATCAACAATAATTTAAGAAGTGTGCCATGTCAAAAGAAGTGGCACTCTTGTAATCATCTTCATAGTATTTTGCTTACTATAACAAAGTATAATAGTTTATTTGAATGTAAAACTTATTGAAAAAATATTATTTTGCTAACAAATCTACAAGGGCAAAAAAATATGTTAAATTGTATTTTATGCAATAACTTCAAAAGGAAATGCAAATAAAGACATTTTTTAATAAAAATTTAAAAAATTTTTTGTTTTCACTTAAGTATTTCGTTTTGTTAGGGGTAAACTATTTAGTTCCCACATGCCTTATTCCACTCTTGTTTTGCTTTCCTTGATTTTTCAAGCCAAGTGATAAACTTTTACAAATCCCTTTGTGTAGCTTTTATAGACACATTTCGAACCATTGTAAAGTTTTTCATTTGTCGTAGCATATTGACAAGCTTTAGATAACGCATGCCAAAAACAACTTCACAAACTTAGCATCTCATGACTTAATAATGGAAATTGTGCAAAATTTATTCATTTATAATTTGTACGTTTCATGCACTAATATCTTGCATTGAAAATACATTTGACACATGAATTTGTAGAACGATGTGAAATTTGTGTGACATTTGTTCATTCATAGGTTTTTATTCTATTCATCAACACATTAATCCATGTGCGAAACGTGTTTTCAACACATGATTTTGATGTATAAAGTGCACAAACCTATGAACGAACAAACTTCACATGATTTCCATTATTGTTTTGTCACATCTAAATTTGTGATGTAATACTCAAGTTAGACCTTTCATCTTTTATATATGCAATAATTATTTTTTAAAAGTTGTATTAGTCCAACAACTCAATCAAATGTATGGCCAAAGTTTTTTTTAGTAATATATATGGCCTCAAAAAGTCAAAGGGTAATATGCATTGGCTACTAATTAGTTCCCAATAAATTAATCATTAGTGCAATGTCAAATGCACCTTTTGGCATCCAAAGGTCAAAACTCACAATTACAAAATTACATTATGCTAAAGCTAATAAAATATATAATGTAGTTTTTTCCACTTTAAAAGAACATTTTTTATGAAAACCATTTCCTATAAGGAAAACCAATTCTTAGACACATGTATGCGTATTGAAACTCTTTAATCATGCATTCTTCACAAATTGTAGGGGCAAATGACTTTTGGCAATTAATTAAAAGCCCCATATCTTCCTTTTTTTTCTGATACGCATCATTTTTCTTGAAAGGTTTTTTTCTTGTTCTTTTGCAACAAAAAAATGGAAAATAAATTTGCCAAATATATTAGGCCTTCTTTTATGGCTACATTTCCTATTTTCCTTCGAAGGAATATTCACATACTCCTCAATTTTTTTGCAATAATAGAATGATCTACATCCACATGTATTTTCAATACAATTATCCCATTTGTATTATTTTATAAAACTAAGTTATTCTTATTTGAATTTTTGGGTAAAAACTTGTATAACAAATAATACAATGCATCATTTGAGAAGAGTTAATATTAACGTCCATATTCAATTTTCACAAAAAATTGTCACCAAATGAATAGAGAATAAAATCAAACAACTTTATGGCCTACCAAAATACTATAAACATTTTCAAGCAAGATGATCTACCAAATTGTAAACATTTACAAAACAAAATAGTCTTATTTTTTTCCTTTGACCATTGTGCTAAATTACAAAACTAACTTTTTTGTGTGTATGTTTCAATGTATGTATATGAAAGAACAGTTTGAAGAACAAATCATACACACACAAAAAAGAAAAAGTAATTAAAACTTGTTTTATCCACCCTACAAGTTGATCCACCCAAAAAATATAGATGTGAAATTTTATTTTCAAAAGAGGATTTCCAAAAGAAAAATAGAGAAAATATGAAAGAAAAAATAGAATTTCCCAAAAGAAAAAAAATGAAAAAAAATGTTAATTTTTCCAAAAGGAAAAAAAACAAAATGAACTCTAATGAAAAAAAAGAAAAACAACTACATTTTTTGTTGGTCAAGATCAAACATCAAATGTGTTCTATGTGTTTTAGCTTGAAAACCTACACAAAACAAGAACAAGGGGGGAAGGGACCTAACATGACAATAAACAAAAGAAACAATTGCATTTGATGATAAACAATATATGACAACAAGGGAAGGGTAAGGAAGTACCTAGTTACAACAACGAAAAAAAACAACAATGTGGGGTGGCAAACAATAGTAACAACATCACAAAATGACCAAGAATAGCAATAACACATCATGGCCTCTCAAAAATGTTCAACCTCTCACAAACCACAAATGTTCAACTTCAAATGAAACACAAAACCACAAACTTAAGCACAAAGATGAAGAAAGAAATAATTATGTGATTTTTTAAATCTATATCATTGCCTTTTGGGAAGCATTCACATATCTAAACCAACCTCTAACCGAAATTGAATGATGCATTAATCCCAACCACTTCTTTAATCTCTAGCCACCAATTTAAAGCCCTAACATGTATTACCTTGATAACTGGATATGGGTTTTATGAGAGAACCCATTTGGTTTTCAATAAATTTTTCATTGTTAAAGGGGTTCGTTCTTATGATTGCTTTTCATATGAATGAGACCAAGGGGTTAGTTGTCATTTCAATTATCATTCAATTTGGTATTTTAAAAAATTTCATAATGACAGTGAAGTTAAGAACCAATTCAATAGTTGAATCAATATTTGAAAACTACCCAAGATTGTTGCAAACCTCCTATCCATGATGCATTATAATATTTGAGAAATTTGAAATCCATATTCAACAATTATATTCAAATTTGTGATGGTTTGAAAAGCTAAATAATATGAAATTTGATGGAATGTAAATTTGAGTTTGTACTTTTGACTTAGTTTTGAAAGAAGTAAATATTATTTTGAGTTGTTAATGGCACGTGTTAACAAGTGGAAAGAAGTTGACTTAAATTTTTTAAGTTATTTTCAAGTGATTTCAATCATGTTGATCATGTAAAGCCCATTTAAAATGAACATATATAGCTTGCCATAGACCAATAGACATATCTAAAATAAAATCTAGTAAACCATGTTCACTAAATCCAAATTAAGTATTAAAAAAAACCAAAGTTGGTAGTTTTTATTTTGGGGCAACATTTATTGGATAAAATTGGTGTTAGTTTCTTGGCCAATGTATCTTCAAATCTTGTTGGATATCTTATTTTCCATTTTTCTTTCATACATGATAAATGAAAATTTTGATATCTTGATTTGTTTAACACAAATGCATAAGTTTCATTCCATATCATAATTTTACAACCAACACAATCTTAATTGAACATGCTTTCACTGGATATTTTGTCTTATTGACAATTAGCCTTTAAACTTCATCTATATAAGAATTAAATGAACATTCAAGAAATATTTTCATTGTTTTTTTTCCATTAATATATGTTTGCTCTATTGATGGACACATGAAGTTGTGCGCTATTACTTTTTTTAAAGCAAAAAAAGGATTATTTTACCATACACATGTCATATGTTACATTTGTGTTCATCCATTGGTTGTTTGTGGTGAAAATGTGGAATGTTTAAGATGTTTAAATGTTTAAACTAATATTGTTCATTTTTTGGTTTAGATTATTTTCAAAGTATTGGTGGACTTGTACCCTATAATGGGTTCAAACCTATGAAGGTTTTTTTAACACAAATGACTAAAATTCTAAGTCTTGGGTTAGGAGCACCCATGCACTATTACAAGCATCCCCTATAGTCTTAAAGAATATGAGCATGAAAGTTGAGAAATGAATTTATTATTTTAACCACAACTTTCCAAATATGTGAAAACAAAATGGATGAATCATCCACCTTTTTTTATAGGTTTAATAGCTATTCATCACAACTAATTGGGGCCTACACGATCAGGCTATTTACTAGTCTTTTAGAATAGTTATCTTTTCATGGATGAACTTTTTATATTATTTAGCATCATCCTCCTTACAATCCAATATTTTTGCAATGTAAGAAGTCAAGTTAATTGAATTTTATTTGTGCTTAATTTAAAATGCTAAGTAAAACACATTGCCCACATATAAGTCAAGAATAAGTCCTTAGTCAAAAGATTATAATTCCAAGGGTGCATAAGGTCACTATTTATTTATCATATTTATCCACATTTTATCCTAAATCATAATCAATATAATTTATAAATTCTAGTTTTAGGAATTAATCTCGATGTGATAGAACCTTTGATGTGATCTTGAGAATGGTTTTTCAAAGTTGTAAAACGTTAGTGTGGATATTTTCCAAAAATGATAGATCTTGGTTTGGCGTGGACTAGGTCCAATTGTACTTAGATTACACAAATATCATAACAATTTTTTTTGTAATATTAGTTTTATAAAAGCATATAAAAATGGCCACTTGCCCAAAATGTGGAACTTGCCTTTTGTCTTTTCCAAAAACCAATAATTGTTTGTTTAAAAGACAAAAACTTCTTCAAAATGTGATTATAACTTAGTTATCCAATTTTTTTTATATGTGTTAATATGGTCGATTTCTTGATAGGAAAACCAATATTGGTTTGTATATCAAGGTTCCGTCAATGTACCCACCCAACATTGTTTTAAACTTAAAACCCTATACATTCACAATTAATTATACCCACAAGCAATTATTTAAAATGATTTATGAAGTTCCAAATCAAAAAGCTACATATTGGCTTCTCCATGAGACACCCCAATGACCATGTACAACCAAGAGAAAGGACTCACCATCATCCAATTATATTGAAAGTTGACAACTTAAAAAGGTGTATGTGTGTGTCATAATAGTACCACAATATTTTCAAACCTCAATTACTGTTCATGAATAAATGACACCCATGGTTTTATGTCATGTGATGGTGTAAACTACCCAAGTTCAAATCCAAGTTATAGGTTTGGTCTAAGGTCTTTAAATTAAAGGTTCCAAGTTTTTTTGGAACCATCATTGGAACCTAACTAGTTAATTAACCCATTTCCAAAATTGAATCAAAACTTGAATTGGGTTAGTTGCCCCACTTTAAACATGTCCAAGTTCTCTAGGTAAATAAGTATAATTTTATGTTTAAAATATATATGTTTGACCCTACATTCTAACTTAGTTATTGCATTTGATTAATTATACATAATTCGTATTAAATAATCCCTATTTTGAATTGTGTGCACTAGTTGAACAAACTAATTTTATACAAAATATATTTTATTAATTGTGTGTAATCAAGATGGAATCAGACCTAGTTTTAAATTGGACCAACTTTAATTTTTTTGTGAAAATCATTAGAACTAAAGGTTTTAGAAATCCAAAAAACTAATGTCAAGACCAAACCAAAGGTTCCGTTTTTTAAGAAAACAATAAAAAGAGAATTAGTATTTAAGGTTCCTTTTGATATCAAGAATTAGACAACACTAATCTTTTGAAGATTATTTTTAAAATAAAACTCTTCTAACATAAGGTAGATTGAATGATCCAAAATCCCACAAAACACATAACACGGAATACATGAAAAAGAACTTACATGTTTAGGATTAGGCTCATCCATACACTTAAAACTACACCAAAAGGTAGTTCATCATGTTCACCTAAAGACCTCATTTTATGGGGATCATTCACCAAATACACTTAAATCTTCCTTTTGTGAACTCTTGCATAATAAAAAATAACCACATAAGTTTGATGTATCATAGATTCATACACATATAAGTTTTATTACAATATTTGATGATGGATTAGCAACATGAAAGTATGGAAATGGAGAACAAGTTCAAAGCTTTAATGAGTACATGAATGGAAAGTGGATGAATCATTTATTAAATTTTAGACCAATAATATTATGCCCCATATTATTCTTCTAGAACATTCATCCTTTGCATGGATGATAAACTTGTATATTGTTTGACATATTTTTCCCTAAAATATAATGTTTGTCCCAAGTGAAATCAAACTAATTAACTTTTATTTATGCATATATCAAAATAGTTAACTAACTTATACATGAATCCAAAGTAGGTCCCTAGGCAAAAGAACCTTATGCATAAGGCCCATAGAGTATAATTTGTATATCACCTTTACCCATCACCATTCATAAATATTGATTTTTCCTTTTATGGGCAAATTCGAACTTCAAATTAAAACCTTTGCTAATTAGATCAAAAAAAATTCAACTAGATGCATGGGATTTCTATGGAGCATGCCCATCCATCATATGCAAACATAATACTTAGATGTTACTTACACAAATTTAGATTAATTAACCTAAAACACTAGGAGCGAATTTGGAAGTGATTTTGGATGGTACCTTATATTCCTGAATGTCCCTCCTAGGAAAGGAGACGGATATTATTCATACTCCTTAAATGTGGGAACCACCAATTGGTGTAAGATCCCTCACACTTTTAGGGAGAAAGTGTATGACCTTCCCCTTTTTATGCCGCATCATTTACATACATTTAAGTTCATGATTTAACTTTGATATCATGTTCAAGTAATCCAAGCAATTGGCAAGAAGCCCATTGGTTACTTGACATAACCTCAATGCTTTTAAAAATAGATGAGCCATATGAGCGTCAAGGTTATTTCTAGTTATTAGTGGCCTCATTACAAAACATAACTACTAGTCTTGTACATCAATAACTTGTTCGACATATGGTTGTGCATCATTTTTCATCCATACACAAAATGGATATGGATCATTTTTTGTGAACGTACACAAAATGATAGATATATATGCAAGCTTAATAGGCAATAATATTTGAAGAACTAAGGTCCAACTAGGAAAATATATCAACAAATCAACTTTTGAAGCCAGTTATGGGATAATATGATCATATTATGTCAACAAGATTAAGAGGTTTTTTGGCAACACATAACACAACAACACATTTTGGGTTTTACGACTAGCCTTTATAACTACATACTAATTAAGGACATAGTGATGAGCAAGTTGTTAAACCCATGTCATTTCACCCATTTAAATGCAAAGGATGTTCAATTGCAAAGCCCAATCATTTTAACAAATATGATTTTAAAGTTTTATTATAATAATGAAGTTTCATGTCATGATTAACTTTGGTATGACATGTAAAGTGCATGCCATTTCAACTTTGTCGTTTTACAATTAAGTGTTACAAAAGATGCCTTGATGGATGGATGACACGTGTCAAAAATCTATAAACACATTATGAATAATTGCACATGACTAGAAGTCAAACTAATTTAGCCCATGTAGTTAGCATAACCAAAAGTCAACTTAGTTTAACCTTGTTATGTTAAGTAACCTAGCCTAGTTCGCCTAGCCAAAAATCAACCTAGATTAACTTAGATAAGCTAACTACCTATGTTAAGCAACCTAGGCTAAGTGGTCTAGATTAAAAACAAGTGTTGGACCCTTTGCCTAAGAAGCTTAGACTAAGTTGCCTAACTTAAGGCAAGTGGCCCAGGTATCATAGGTTGTAAGAGTGAAGATTTGAACCCCCTCACTTTCACTTTGGGGTTGAAGTCTTCATCCATTACATTATCACATTCTTTTATATTTATTATATTTAACACAAAGTTATAAAGCTCAAAATTTTTTACCTTGGATTAACCTTAGCCACCCTAGGTTGACCTAGACCTACCTACTACCTACCAACCTAACCTAGACCTAGACCTCCCTAAGTTGATTTTAAATGAATTAATTTATCAACCTATACTATTTATTAACGTAGCTTAGGTTAACCTAAACATTCTTAAGCTAAAAAAGAATTAACCTAGGATAATTATGTTTTATTTAGTTGCATCATAGTCACATCTAATCACACAAACTTGATAAAATATCTTGTAATGAGGTTATCTAGGTTGATTTGACAAAAAACTTAAAGTTATGAACTTAGGCAAACTTACCTAAGTTAATCTATTAGTAGGGTAACCTATTTTAGGTATATTTAAATATACTAGATGTAATAAATTTCTTATGTTTAATTAAATAACTTACAAAATAGCTTATGTTACGAAGTATATTTTTATTAAGTAGCCTACATACATAGATTAACTTAATAAGCATGTTAACCTAAACTAGTGTGACTTAAGCTAGTGTGTTTAATAGTTAAAAAGTCAAGGAGTTATGTGTCACCTTTTTCAAAATGACTATTAGTATTGTAATCATAATTACAAGTTAATAATAGATTGTTTAGTACACATACACATACATGTGAATTCATAACTTCAAAAACCTCATGGCACACAAAAAATTATGGCATGACATGACAAATATTGGTCCCATAAATTCAAAACACAAAAACTTATGGTGTCACAAAAAATCATGGATTGCCATGAAAATTTGTGACACATTGTTGTCAAATTGTATGCCATGTTGTCATCACATGGAAAACCGAGTCGTTAATAATCACAAGGGACACAAATATTTTCAACTAGTTAATAAATTAAATTAATTCATCAAATCAATGACATGAATCATAATGTTGACAAATAAGACCACATCATCTTGTTGGTTTATAGCATGTCATGTCATCATCATGGGAGATTGAATCGTTATTAATCACAAAAGCAGATGGTTCTAACAACTAACTAACTAATGAACAAAATCTGAAAAATAATATGATCATTTACCAAAAAAACAAACAAGTTGTCATATTGATTACAATTGCAAAACCATGATGCCATGTGGCATGTTGATGTCTTTTACCATTACTTAATGATTGTTATGACTAAGTAGTTATAAATGTAATTGAAAAAAAAATAGCCATTTAAAACCTCGTTAACAATTTTTTAAGTCAAATAATTGGTTTTGAAAATATTTGATAGATCTCAAAGAAACAATTTGATATATAATCGTGGTTCTCAAACATCAAAGAAACATTGCATAACCTACCCTAAAGCTACTAGTTCTTAGAGGACAATTGCCACTCCTTTGAAAAACATAAAAAACTATGGAACTAGAGGTTTTGTGGGTCTGAAATTTCTACCAAGAAAAAACTAGAATTGATGATTTTTTATTTCTAATTTTTTGAAAAAAACCATAATTAGGCACTTTGTGAAATGTTCATTTAAATAAATAACTTTATGAGAAAACCAAAACCAAGGTTATTAACAAAAGTGAATAATCACCCAACATTGGTGTGAACATGTGCCTAACCCCAACTAGGTAATCACAACTTGAATATGTTTGGTGGTACTATAAAAGCATAATAAATCTAGCTCTTTGATCTTCATGTGGGTGAGGGTGATTTGAAAGTTAGGTTCCCACAAAAGCTAAACTAGGTTGACTTCAATGGCACCCATGCTAGACTTGGACCCAAAATAATTTGCCCAAAAGTATCTAATAATAACCAAAATATTTGTTTTTTAAATGAATATTACCATTAGGTACACATTTAGGTATTCATATCAAAATTGTATCCAAAAACATAGGTAACTTCTAGTGTTTTGTAGTTATCAAGGTGGTTCTTAATGGTTTTTAGTGTTCATAACCACGATTTTTAAAAACTCACAAAATTGGTGTAGGATGAAATGGGGTGGGATGTGATCTTTGCGAAAATGAATATCTAAAGGATGAAAAATGAACCATGCAACCAAAAGTAGAAGGTAACAAAGTAGTGGGTAGTTAATGGATTTTTCTTCTTTTTAATTTTTGTGAGTGTGAATGTGTGTTTGATGCAGGTTACTTGCATTGTAAAAATTTGTGGTGTCTATTGTGAGAGTAATTTCAAGACAATAGATGAGCCAATTTTTTGTTGGTGTTATTGATGGTATTTTGGCGATGGCAAACTCAGTGGGAGGCGTTGGTGGTGGAATTTGAGGAATGGGCGCAGAATGGAGGGGATAAAAGACCAGATGTTTGAAGAACTAAGTACTTCTTTTGCTTTGGAGTTAAAAAGATTTGCAATGTTGTTGTAGTAGATGTTGGACATTTGTGTGTTGATTAAATCACAAAGTTGGTAGATTAAACATTTGTAGGACAAGAAAACATGAACAAATGTGTATGTATGCTGGAAACAATGAAGATACATAGGGGACTAAAAGGCTTATTTGAATAAGGCATCATTGAAGGAGTAATAGGGAATGTGAATGGAAAATTAAAAATTTATTGTTGGGAATAAATATTCATACATTGGAAACTCCAAGAAGGTTATGTCACATTAGTTTCAAGAATAAAAGAACACATTGAAAGGTGCTTGTGGCTAGAACCCTATTGTTAAAATTTCTTGAGAGAATAATTTGGGCTAAGATGGGTTGAAAAAGAAAACCTTGTAGATAGTGATGCCAAATGAGACAATGATAACTGACAACTATTGCCTAAAAATATCTTATCCACTAAATATGCATATATTGTCATGTTTTTTTTTTATAATTTAGAATTATCCATCAAATTTAAGATATTATGTTGATTATAGTCATTAATGTGGGGAAACACTGGAGGTTGATGCTAAGATTTCTTTTATGATGTTGTTTGGTAAATTGTCATGAATTGTAAAATTATTGGTAACTTAAATGTGGTTTAGGTGAATTAATCATGTGTTGTCATTGAGAAGAACACAACTTCAATTTTGTGCTACATTGGTTCTAGTATGTAATAAATTGGGAAAAAAACCAAAAAACCACTTTTATGATCACCAGATTTTTGCCCACCCATTTTTTAATGAAAACTATTGATTTTTTAAAAGTTTAGAAATGACTAAAATTGATGGTTCTTTAATTCTCATATTAAACATTTCCCCCAAAAATTAAAATCAATAGTTATTTATTTTTAAATAAAAATTGATGCTTCTTTATAGGTTCAAATAACTTCACAAAATTTGGGGGAAATAAAAAGAAGAACGAAAAAAATAGTAAAAAGAGGATGAAAAAATCAAAAGAAAAATGAAAAATAATAAATAGAGGATATACTTTTGAATAACATTTTTGCTCATCTTTTTTTATACATTTTTTTTGTTTTGCAAACTTTGTACAACTTATGATAATTTTAACATTCATCTTCACTTAAGGTCTACAAGTGTATTTGTATTTTAGATGGTGAGAATGTAATCAATTTCACCAAAAAATGGAAAAAAAACATAATTGCATTATGAAAGTATTGTAAATGCCCCTAACATGGTATATTAGGATTTGCAATCAAAATGAGAGTGTTGTGAATGCCTTTAGTTCTTTTAATTAATATTTGTACTGATAATGCAAGTATTGCAAATGCGTTTGGGCTTTTTAAATAAATCATGTAATCAAAACAAGGTTGTTTCACTAGGCCTTTCAATTAAAGTTTGATGTTATAATGAAGGTATTTCTTGGGCATTGAAAACACCTCAAGGTTTTTTCATTGATGTTTGTAGAACAATGAAGGTATTGCATTACTTTAAGTAATTTGTCATTTTTTATTGAAGTTTACAACTAACATGAAAGGTATTGTAATTAATTTGCCATACTACTGTTTGTGAATAGAGTTTGCAAAAGAATGAAGGTATTACATTCTATAAGGGACCTTTGGTTTAAACCTCTATTTATGTAATGGCTAATAGTTTTGGAATGTATCAATATTATGCAAGTATTGACTTTTGAACATACCAAACTAATCTTGGTTCTAGATTTTTAAAAAAAATACTTGGCAAGTACTAATATTCGATATTTATAGAAAATTTTCATATTAAAGTAATGCTAGTATTGGTCCAAGGTTGATTTTTACATGGTATATGGTATTGGCATAAAACATGTATTTTACATGGGATTACTTCATGTCCCATACCAAGCCTAGACCAATATAAAGTTGGTATTGCATTTGTTCATATTCTATTGGTATAAATTTCAATATTAATATTCGTACCAATATTATATACTTAGGTTGCACCTTATATATCCACACAACATTAGAATGTATCACAAATGCAAGTACTACAACATATTTTTGTGCATTTGATGCAATAAGGTTACCTAAATAAAAGCCTACATGAAACAATAGTTAAGTGTGGACCTGATTCTAATAATGCTTTTGTCCAAGGGCTTTACATATCATAAGAAAATGCCAACAAACAAGATGAAACAAGATAGATGTAGGTTCATTGATTGAAATAAATATATGTGACTTTATGAAACTACTTCATAAATAGTGGGAATTTTACAAAGTGTAAAGCCCTCCACAAAATGAAATTATAACCTCCTCATTAAAATTATTTGTAAAGTCACCTTGTTTGTGGATTTGCATTGGGCTTGCATTTATCCTTTCATCTTGAATATTGAGCTATCATGAAAATCACTTAGATAAGGGATCGATGTCAAAATTCAAGATGAGAACATGAAAGAACTAAAAGTGTGGTTTTGATGCTCCTCCCTTTTAATTGCAAGAAATAGAACAAACATGTTTTTACTTTCTCCAAACTACATTATGATGGTGGCTATTACAATTTGGCAATGAAGAATCAAAAGTGAAAGCTATGATGGGTATTATTCAAAGAGGATGATTTGATAGATGGGTGGAACCTTCCTTGGTGGGTTGTTGGTTCCTATTTTCATATGTCATGTTGAGTTGCAAATAGGAGCAAAATATAATTACTTACAAGAAGAGGAGTTTTTTTGTAATTGAAATTAACCCACTCACCATCCAAAACGAGTGCAACCACTATGCCAAGAATGTCCTTTCGGCGCATTTGAAGCTCCACTTCAAAGATCAACCCTTCCTTCAACAACACATGCAATATGAAGCTTTCATGGAAAGGACACAATACAAGAATTCATGGCTTATTTGACTAGGAAAACTAGTAAAAAATGATCAAAAAATGACAATGTCCAACTAGACCAATAATTAATTTACACAAGTCAATTTCAACGTGTGACCATTTTTATTAGGTTTTGTCGCTTAAATTGTTTTGATTAGTCAAATTTGATAACAATATTTGGGTAGCAAACAAATCATAATTTGTGATTAATTTTGTAAAAATAATGTACAAAATAATGCAAATTTATTATTTATGTAACTACCATACCTATTTGCCTATTTACATACCTACCTTAATAATAAATTCTTTAAATAATAATAATTTATTCACCTACCTATTCTAATGATTAATGCATAAAATAATAATTATTCATTTACCTACCTACCAAACTATGTGGCCTAGGCTACCTAGGTTAACTAGGTGAATTAGGCCATCAAGGTAGTGGATTAGATTACAACTGTGAATATTCATTTCCATGTTAAAGAGTCAAATCATTAACCATTACACCATCACTTGCATAAGGTGAATGTTTTTGTGAACACATTGTAATGAACATGTTAAATTTTTTTACATTACATATATACTTAGGTAGGTAAGTAGGTATCTTAATCTATTTGTAAATAGGAGGGTAGGTAGGTATATTAGGTAGATAGGTAGCTAAGCATATAATGTTAGGTTCCTTATGTTAGGCTACTTATGTTACTTAAGCTAAGTGACATATGAGATTTTATAATTTTAATTTGGAAATCATTTAATAATGTTAATGTCATTTAATAGTGATTAATTAATTATATACCTTCTTATCTTACCTAACCTACTTATATATATTTTAAATTGTCTAATTAACCTAACAATTAATGCAAAATAAAATAAAATTATATTATATTAATTTACTTACCTACCTTACCCTACCTTAACTTCATAATTACATATTTATAACCTAGTTACAACATACAAACATTGAAATAAATTTTTTTCCAAATTTTATGACTATATGTTTCATTTGAATACACCCCCGTCCCATTTTATTATAGGTGTTTCAAGAGTTTAGTTTAGCTACCTATAAGTTAATTCATAAATTTGTTAGTGATAAGCTAGGTTAGCGTAATCAATTGTGTTTTAGTTTGGAACTAGTTCATGTGTGAATGGGGTTTGAATCTTTTGGTGTTTGGAATATAGTCCCAAGTTGTAGGTTCTCAAATCTTTTTTGGTGATTTGAATACCAAAACATATAATGTTTTTATACTTTGCAATTTTTATGTGTTGTGCAAGTTTTCTGTTGCCCATGATTTTGTGTGTTGCGATTTTACATTATGTATTTTGGGCTTGGATTTATGTTTGTTGTAGGTTAATCATATTTTGGTATAAGTATGATGAGCCAATTATGGTGTTTTTATGTTATTTTGCATGGTGTGTGGATAGTAGTAGGTGAATGCACCAATATTGTAGTGCATGACAATGTTCATGATTTTCCCTATTTAACTATATGTTTTATGATACACCCCTATATTTGTCAAGTGGTATTAGGGATTGAAAAACTTTTCAACTCCCAAGTTTGCAACAAAATGCAAACACATGATGCATTCCCTAGCGTTCAAAAGAGAAATGAGGGTGGGAGCCTTGAGATGGGACTAGGACAAACTCATAAGTGAGAGTTCAAAATGAAATAAGTTTACAAAAAGAAAAAGAAAAAATGTAGTTAATGTAAGTTGAAGCCAAAAAGGTGCACAAATGAACCATGGGTGATCTAAACTCACAATACACACCATGGCAACTTGGACTTGGAGAGGAGTAACCACTTCTTCTCCTATAATGTATTTTGTGACTAGTGGTGAGGGCTACATCCAAGTGCAAAAACTTTTTGGGTTTTTTTAAACTTTTGTGAAAAATTTATGAAAATTCCCAATTTTGCAAAGGTTACGAATCGTGCAATTTTGTGGGCTCAAAATTCTTGTATACAAAGTTGAATCAAAGGAATTTCAAGGGAAAAGTTGTAGCCCTTGAAAAAAAAAAATGCCAATATCATATCACATGTTCAATTAATATGTCATTTGATCTTTATCAAGTTGCCAATTTGATTATTGTTTTTTTTTGGGGGCATAACTTATAGTTCGTAAATGGCCTTTCTTTTGACCATATTTCCAAATGAATTATGCAATTTCACATTAAATATTTACATTTCAAAACCTTTCCAATGGTACATTGGAGGTTTAATTTGGACCATTTATTACTAGTATTTTTGTCCCAAAAATTTCAGGATTCGACATGGCTTTAACTTCCATTGTGGGAAAAACATTTGGGAAGGTTGGGACTCACTCTCATATAAGAATGTGATTGAATTTTAAGACGTTCTTCCAACCCATTTCCTATCTTTTGTTTTAGTTAATTATGAGCCCAAGTTCATAACATTTTATTTGATTCCATGCTTTCATTTGATTACATGTCATATTTTACTAAATGTGTTCATTTTTTGGGTCATATTTGAATAAATGTCACATCAACTAATTTAATCATCAAAAAGGTCATTTAATCAATTGAACTAGTAAAAACAAGCATTTCATTTCAAGAACTTGGGGCTTCTAATTAGATTGATTGAATTCATAGTCAAAATGAATAAGATAACCAAGTTAATTAACAACTTGAAATGCCATGAATTCTTGTAATGCACATTGGATCATTTGGCTATTGTGTTGCCTTTTGGTTTTACATAAATGACATCCTCATCATTTGCTTTACCAACATGCACCTCAACAATAATGTTGTCGTGTGCTTTTAGAAATCTTCAACATTTTCTTAAGCTATAACAAAATCAAATCACCAAATTGTGAACTTCCACACCAAATGAGAATATAAATGTCACTTTTAAAGGTTTTCTTTCTTCTTGATACATGACTTTTTTGTATCTATTAAACTTGTGTGATGATGATAATAATTCTTCTATTGTTTTGTTCCTCACACCCCCCACACACACATGCAAAAAATGAAATACACAAGTCCTATTGGAGGAGATGAAAAAAAACTCGTCATTTTTCTCTTTGAATAAAAAAAAAATCGTAACTATTGTTTGATTAGCTCCCTTCTCCTTCACACACACACACACAAATGTCTTGTTGGAGTGTGCACATGAAAACACAAGATACATGATCAAACTCTAACAACTATCAATTTTAGATGGTTGTTAAAGTTTGATCCATTGTTATTTTGCTACAATGTGTGTCAATCACCTATCTTGCCTTTCACCCTCTATTTTGACCAAAGATGAGACTAAAACCTTCTATCTTGGGTACTTTATCAATAGCTCTATTGTGGAGGTAAATTGCACTAGATAAATATATCTCCGTTTTACACACACAAGTTTTTCCTAAAGTGCTTTACATCTATTTTCCAAGGAAGTTTATCCACCCTTAATTTAATTCTATTAACACCGGAATCTATGGATCTTCACCCTGACAAGCATCAACCCAAGCAATTAATTTAAAGTGCATTGAAATGAAAAAAATTGTACTCAAAAGTCATCATCATATACATTAAAAAAACCCAAGAGGCCAATGAAAACAGTAGGGTTTAGAAAGGTCCATCCATGCATGTTTTCCTTTTGGTTCTGGTGCGTGTGATGGCTAGTAGGGTTTAGCAGCTTGGCAAGCAACCACCCCCAAAAAAAGAGAAGAGAAGGTAATGGCCATGACTATTAGTAGTAGGGATTAGGGTTTCTAAAAGATGGGCATAGGTAGGATTCATACCAGGGGAGCTAAGAGGATGGCTCCCTGGTATGAGTATATAAATTGGTATCTAAAAACTAATACCAGACTGAAATGGGTGTGTGTGTGTGTGTCTCTCTCTCTCTGGTTTCTCCAAAATTTGGATTGAGGCTAAAGCTTGTATCAAGCCAACTATTGCCCTTTAAAATTTTCAAAAAAAACAAAAAAAAAAAAATTCTTTTTCAAAATCCTATTCACAAGTATAATAAAATAATAATAATAATAATAATTTATGTAATTTCAACAATAAATATAGGCAGCTTTTTTGATAGGTTCATGGACTCTGAACCTCTAACATAATGAGACCAATTGTTTTATAATAATAATAATAATAATAATAATATCCTTCCTTTTTAATTTCTTAAAAATTTGACATTTCAAAAAAGATAAAAAAATTTAAAAAATTTAACATTTCCAAAAATAATTTAATTACTGCCAAACCTGAAAAAAGTATGATAGGAATAGATTTCACATACAAGAAAATTTGGAAGAAGATAATAATGTCAGGATAAGCTGCTGTTGCTACTAATGGCCAGTTATACACAACATGAGCTTTTTTTTGTGGACATTTCATTTTCATCTGCTTATATATATATAATTGTTCGTAATAAAGTTGTTGAACTTTGTTATCCAGGCTGTGATAACCGTCTTGAATATTTGACCAATTTTTATTTTTTTGCAGGATATCGAAAAGAGTGAGATCCAACTTTAAATTTTAGGATATTCAGCAATTTGATATCCTTGCTAGATATTTGAAAAAAAAAAAAAGGAAAAAAAAAAGAGGGGAAAAAAAAA
>Ga0116231_10007194_pt1 | contig 20604 bp, 18 predicted proteins | sample S1TSphgellanicum_2_FD_89695 | JGI IMG/M metagenome (GOLD analysis project Ga0116231, IMG submission 89695) | Host-associated microbial communities from peat moss isolated from Minnesota, USA - S1T2_Fd - Sphagnum magellanicum MG | ecosystem: Host-associated > Plants > Peat moss > Unclassified...
AAAGTGTGAACATTAGTAGGATTAGGCATTTCCAAAATGGCTACTACTTTGGCCCAATGAGCCATAATACCATTTGGCAAAATTCTGTGTCCAAGGTAAATTACTGAAATGACAACAAATTCACACTTTTTAGGATGGATCTTCATATTGACTTTGTGGAGTCTCTTGAATAACTCCTCAAGATGAGTCAAGTGCTACAAAAGTCCTTTGCTATGCACTAAGACGTCATCTATGTAACACTTCAAGAAATCTACCTTTTCTAGAACTTGGTCCATGACTTGCTGAAAAAAGACATGTGTATTCTTCAATCCAAAAGGCATTACAAGTCATTCCCACAACTTGTTGCTTCCATGGAATGCCATTTTCTTGCAATCCTTCGCAGCGAGCACAATTTGGTTGAAGCCTTGCCTCAGATCCACAATTGTGAAGATGTTTGAGTCTCCAATGCTATCAAATAGTTTTTCAGGGATGGGCATGGGGTACTTATCCTGAGATGTAACCAGGTTCAAAGGCCTATAATCCCCGCACATCCTTTTTTAGTTCGTAATCTAGTTGAATCCTTCTTTGCTAACATTACTATAGCGATTGTGAAATCAGAACTTGATGGTTGAATGAGACCAACCTCATGGAGTTCTTTGCATCTTTCATCTACTAGTTCCCACTCATGCTTGCACAACCTATGCCTCCTTCGATAAATGAGTGACTCATCTGTAAGGTCTATAGAGAACTACATGGTCTTAAACCTACCTAAGTCTTTCATTGAGAATGCGAACACATTCTCATATTTAATTAACAAGTCTGTGACTAGGTGTCTCTCCTTAGTGAGCTAGTTCCCCATAACGAAAGGGTAGTTGGAAACACATGGAATGGAGTTGGAAAATGTGTTTGAAGAACCTGGTGTATTGGGTTCTTCACTATCCAATTACGCAAATTCGTAGAAGGTTGTAATTGAGCTCCCAAAAGCTGATGTACCTCTAGGTGTATTAGAAACAACTTGAATCAAATTACATGGTACCTCCTCCCCAACACCAAGAGTGAAATGTAGAGTGTTGAAGATAGGCAAGTGTATTTTGTCGGGGTGCCATGTGGTCGCATTGCTAGAGCTGCAAGCAAGCTGATTGAATCAGTGTTGGTGTTGTGTACATTTGAAAGAGTACACAGGTCACCAACAACCATGTAAGGGAGTTCAAGTCCATGCCTTTCCCCAATAGAGCGTTACGCTCTAATCTAGTCACCTTCGTGTGATTAGCAGTGCCAATTTAGAACCCCATAACCTTTTCTTTTTCTTCGGGGCTTGGTTCATCCTAAGTGGTTGAAGCATGATGATATACCAGGCCTGGTCCATCTCCCTAAAAGGCGTGTGCTCGTGGGAAGGAGACGAAGGTGGGCCAAACACCTTTTGGTTTTCCTATTGTGTTCGTAGGAAACTAAGGAGGTTTCTCTTGCCTTGTAATTGGTTGGCAAGAACTGTGATCATCTAATATGTGAAAAACATGTAGGTTGGGGTCTCTAATGGTGTATCTCAGAACTAACTGCAAAACTGAAAATAATGCAAGGTTGGTCCACTAGTTGCGCAGTCGGTGCGCATAAGAACCGCATTATGCTGCGTTGAGCAGGAATGGCTTTCTAAGGTAATGCTTGACCAGCGTGTAGTGTTCCTAGACTTTCTCCCTTTGGTCAAGTTGAGAAGGGGTGTTCTCAATTACATAACCAAATGTAGGAGAAATGGATTGAGCCCAGGTGATCAATCGTACCATGTTCGTGAAGAGACCGGATCTTGTGTCACTCAAGCCGTCTCCAAATCCAACCACTAAAAATCCTTGACACTCCCAACTTGAAATGATGAGGTCCATAGGGTCAAATAATTCCATATGCTTCTTCTGAATTAGTTATATGTTAAAGGGCAAAAACATGAAACTAGCCTTCCATGCGGTGGTTGCAAACTGTTGTGGAAATCTAGCTATGAGCTCCCTCATTCTCAATGTCGCCACTTGCCTTGTAATAAAATCAATGTTTACGTAGAAATATTTCTGAACCACCATCCGTGATTGTAGTAGGGCTTTGAGACTTGCACCAATACCACCAAAAAATTTTAGTAATGTAATCTCTTCTTTAGGTGGTGTCCAAGTGATTAGTTGATGAAGTACTGGTTTAATCGATTCGCCATGGCTTTTTATGTTTTCAAAACTGGACGGAGTTTTGACCAAGGGTTCATGGGTTGCTTTGAACCTCTGTAAAACCTTTGGTCCATGTTGAATGTCAGTAGGAACCACCCTCAAGCTTTCAGTAGCTTGAGCGTAAACTGTCTCCTCTTCATCTTCTTTTATCCACTTGTGGCTAGCTTGTTGGATGTAGGAAATAGTGTGTGCTTCCTTGAGCATACAATGATGAGCCATAAAACTATGGTTCCCATGTAAATCAAGGGGTATGTATCCTAGGTGGTGATCATCAATCTCCCAATCCACTCGGTAGTACACATGCTCGAACCAATTGTCAATTATGAAACCTAGTGGAAACAGGGCCTCTTGCCCAATGAACACATTGTAACTCATGGCATTAGTGATTAAACATTTGACCTGTAGGTAAAGCTCATGATCTGTACCTTTATTGAAATTAAGTGTAATCAACTTCGAACTCTCCCCAAGTACCTCCTCTACGCTCCCACTAGCAGTGTGAATTTGCCACATAGATTTCCATAGTTTGGAGTCAAGCACGCCCATCTTCTTGGCGAATTAAACTCCAAGAATCACTGGTTGGGCACCTATATCAAGAAGTACCACTCTAAGTGTACGTTCTCCCACTTGGATTATTGACTCAATATTGTCGACAATGGCAACTCCGTTGGCAATGGAAGTTCTCTCATTAAGCACCACATTCGGAAATGAGTGAAAGACTTTGTGGATAGAATGGTTATCCACAACGCCTTTGTTGAATAACAAATCCACAAATGAGGTGTTTTTAGCTCCCTTTTGATATGTGAATGTAGAATCAGAAGTAGGAGAGCCCACTAGTTTAGCCATGTTAGAACTAATGACTAGATTACGAAGGCCATCTATAACACGTGAACCAATTGAGTGTCTCTCTAGGGTGTTGGATGGGACCCCTGTAACATGTGGATCAGGGATTGGTAAAAGACCTGATGTAATGTTTAGGGTATCTTTAGTATCGTAATTATGTCCCTAGTGCTTAGCTTCAAATCTTGAAAACTAAATAACGGTGTACTCACAAGCTCTTGAGCCATTTCATGCATTTGAAGTTGACATTCCATAAGTTGATCAATGGAAAATTGTGTGTTTTTTTAATGTACATGTTCTTTTGAGACACGAAAATTTGATGCCTTAACAGCTTGTGGTGTAGTAGTCTCCTCCCCCCTCGCCAATAAAGTGCATTCTTCTTCCGTGTTGAAAGGACGAAAAGATTGTGGCATGACTGCTCGAACTCCTCTAGTCCTAGTAATAGGACTTGAACCAGATGCGAATTCATCAATCTGAATTACTTGCCTAGTGGTAGAAACTATGGGTGCCACACTAGCTTCTTATGTCACAAAGTAGGAAGGGTAAAAGGAAGTGACAAATTCTGGTGTGAAACTAGAATTGTGTGCATTAGAAAAAATATATTCCCCAACCATGGCATCATGTGGGAGGCCATAGAACAACCTAGGAGGTCCTTCTCGTAATCTTGAATCCTGTACAGGTTAGGCATGACTAACTAGTTGGGAAGACTTGCTTTTTAAATTAACAAGTTGGGCCCTCAATGATTCGAGTTCATTTTGCAGAGTTTGAACTTGAGCGGCATGGGCTTGAAGCACCTCCCTCTTGTCAGCATTGTGCTCTTTCTTTTTAGCATTCTTACTGGAATTACCCTTAGTGGGGAAAGCCTGAGTGGAAGGCTAAGGTGCCTTAGCTTTTGGTTGAGGGGCAACGGAAGATGTTGGTAGATTTTATCGTGGTAATTGAAGTTACTTCCATTTCGGGAACTTGGTAAAACAAATAACTTCCTGATGTCCCTCTTTTCCACAATAATCATAAAAGAAATCCTGAGAAAGAATGTTGCACTCACTAGCTTTGTGGCTAGGATTGCCACAATAGTTGCAAGAAGGTAGGATGGGTACAGTTGAATGCACCGCTTTAACCTTTGAAAAATAATGTAATGATCTGGTTGGCGTAGTTGGTGGAGGATGAGGCTTTGAACATGATGGAGGCCTCATAGTACTGGCCTCATAGTGTGCATGAACAAGTTCTAGCTTTTCAAAAATGTTGTACACATCCAACAAAGTGTACGAGTCTCCAAATTGTGTAAAAACCCGTTACAAAACATGCGCATGGAGTGTTGGAGTACCTTCCAACAAACGAAAATATCAATGGGCAGCTTCCAGGTCTATGATGCTCTGAGTATCCTCTTTAAGCTTGAGAAGCCTCCTGTAGAACATTTTGAGGGTTTCATCCTTTTGTCGAGAGAAGGTGACAAATTACAAATTTTTTTTAGAACTTTTCACCAGAAATTCCAACTCAAAAACTCGAAAGAATTCCCCCATTGGATCAACAAAAACTGGTGCATTGATGGTGGGAGGATTGTTTGTGGTAGCAACAATGAGTTGTTGAGGAGAAAGGTTTCCTAAAATAGGTATCAGATTTGGATTATTGGGCATAGTCCCATGATGTGCAATGGTAGCTTGTAGTGCAACTTGAGAGGTGATGCTGATGGCTGTGGCATAAGCTAGATTGGGGATTTGGGTGACACCCAAAATCCTTGGAGAATGTTGCTCGTAGACATTTAATGTTTCATAATGCACATAATGGGCCAGTTGTTTGAATGTGAACGCTTCAATGTAATTAGTGCCATACTTGAGTTCCAATTCACAAACCACAGTTGAAAAAGTTGCCTTCAACTCCCTCAAAGAAATGGTATTCCCTGAACTTCTCAATTTTCCCAAAGGAATTGTTGACCTCCATGGTGTATATGGGTGTAGAGGTCACGACTTGTAGTAGAATATACGATGATGGTGTGAAAGTAGGTCTAACAACAAACGTACCCCACTGAATAACCCCTCCAAATGGATTCTGATGTACCGTTGATGTAGTGTAACTTAAACCTGAATTCATGGTAGGAGTTGTGTTGGATGACGGTGGCGCTGTAAATGTTTGATGGTACCGTCGTGAAGATCGTGAGCTCAAAGAAGTCGGCTCAAATGATTATGTGTTACTTCATAGCTGATACCTTGGCTATGGTTGAGCGATAGTGCTCTCATCATCCAAGGACATGGTGTTGTCCAATGCCCCAAAATTTGGTAGCAATATAGAATACTGACTATAAAGTTCTAACACAACGTACGGTTTGAAAAATACAATGTGTCAACAGGGATGAATAGCGAATAGACATCTGTGAATAGATGTTGGTGGACGGACGAAACCGAACAGATGGACGATGTGACGGATGTCGGTGGACGGACGAAACCGAATAAACAGACAACAGCAGACGTCAGTGGAGAGACGAAATTGAATAGACGGATGATGGCAGACGTCGGTGGATGGACGAAACCAAACATATGGACGACGATGGACGTCAGATGGAACAGAACTATCATTGAACGGAATAGAATAGTCGTCGAACGAAATGGAACTGTCATTAGACGGAATGGAACTGTTGTTAAACGGAATGGAACTGTTGTTAAACGGAATGAAACTGTCGTTAAATAGAACAGAATTGCCATTGGATGAAATTCAAACGAATGTTGAACAAAAGTCCGACTAACATCTAATGAAAATTCAACGGACGTCCGATGGAAGTCAAATGAAAGCCGAACGGACGTTTGACGAAATCAAATAGACATTGAATGGAAGTCCAATGAAAGTCCGATGACAATCGAACGGATAGAGGTCAAGTGTCGTTGCAACAATGGTGGGTGACTACGCTCGCGCCACTACAATGATGGTGGGCGGCAACGCTCACATCGTTGTAGCTTACTATGATGCAACAATGGCAGGTGATAACTCTCACGCCGCTACAACAATGGTGGGTGCAAAAATCGCCGCTGCAGCGATGGCAAGTGGTGACTTTTGCACCACTGTGACGATGGCGGGTGGCGAAGTTCGCACTGCCACAGCATGCTGCGCTGTAATGATGGTGGGTGGCAAAGCAAATTTTTTTGTTTTTTTTTACTCAGCAACTTCAAAAGTCTTCAATCACCTCCTCGTGTGTCTTTGTGCGCGCAAGAGAGAAAAAGAGAGCAAGAAAGAGAAAAAGAGAAAGAAAGTTTTGAAACTTGCTCCAGGATACATCACTCCCCATTTGGTCTCGCTCTTCCCAACTCCTTCAATCCTAGCACTGTTGGTTGGCAGAGGTGTAATAGCACAAGCTCTTTTCAACAACAGCAACACTAGTAGTAACAACTCAAAAACTTAAAGGCAAAAAAAATTTGCCGTTTTTAACATTAAACAACAAAAAGTAGAGTTTTTCTAAAATTGAATTGCAAAGAAAGAAAGAACATGTCGTGTATCTAAACGGTGGCCATGTAATAATTGCCGTGAACATCTAGAAATATAATCTGACTATGGAGGAAACTCTCCTAACAAAGAAATTCTAGAAAAACTAAAAAGAGAAGGGAAAGGCTTAGCCTTTTATACAGTCACCTAAAAACGTACATTAACCCTAAAAGGCATGATGGGCATGCCTATAACCGGCCATCATGTATGAGGCCATATATGAGCATGACACTAAAGTTTTATAGTTCTAGTTTGTAAAAGCTTTAATGATGTAGCCTCAAAGGAATTGACCCACCATGCATTTCAATATGCAATGTTATCTAAGCACCATGATGGAGAAGGCTTAGTATACCTACACAATTGTTTCCATGTAGCACCAATGCAATTCAAATCTTCAAACCATTTTTGGACCTATGTCCATGGACCATGGACCATGAAAGGTTTTGATGATGACTCCATCATTTGGTTGGGTGAACAAAACTTAATTGATAATGAAGAATAATTTGGAGGTTTGCAACTCCAACCTCCAAGTTTCACAACATGAGTTGTCAACTTTGAAAGTAATGTTGATAATTTCAAGGTTTATGAGACCAAGCCCACCATAACACTTTTTAACACAATAGTTACTCAACCAAAAATCCTTTTTGCAAACTACATGTTTAATGTCATTCCAAAGATAATTTTCCAATAAACCTCTAATTCTCCTAATGAGAGTTTTAAATCCTCTCCATACTAAAACGAAGAACCATAGGGATGATAATAAGACTTAATTAACTATGGTAGCACGATCAACAAGAGATAATTTAGAAGAGCTACATATAAATCTGAGCTTTTTCTTTATTTAATCACACAAAAAGTTATCTATGTCAAGAATTTCAAGACTCAATCCAAAAGGTGTGCCTAATAGTTTAGACATTTCACCTTCTTGGACCCACTACTATTGGAATTTCTCAAGCCATTGTGGTTCTATCTATCACATCTAGAGATAAAGGAAATATCATCCGCATATTGCAAGATGATTTGACTAAATTGTCTATTTGGAAGGAAGGAGAATACCTATGATTCTTCCTTGAAACAATTGTGGCTCAAAGCTTTGATTTAAAGGCCTCATCAACCATGAGGAACAAGTAAAGGGCTAAGGGCATGGTGGTATCACATCTCTTGTTCCTATCCTTCGAAGGGGTTAGTTAGACAAGGTGTCTATGGGTTTGGCGAGTCAACATTGGGTTAGTTGGTGTGCATGAAACAAACCTCTTTGTGGTTTTGGGTACCTCACATTCAATTTGAACATTAGAGTTCAATTCTCCTAGGGTGGGGGGTTTCAGTTTTGTCTCTAAGTAAAGCAAATCATGTCCATGATGTTTGTTTGGTACACATGGTGCAAAGAGAGAATCATCACTCTACACCCTTTGTGCATCAATAGCTGACTATGAACCATGGTTCCCTTTTTTTCTGGCTACATTTTCCCCATTGGCTAAGTGGAAATTGAAAATGGCTTACAATGTGAGTTTTCCATGGTTTTCTAGTTGCCAAATTTTCATATATATATCATATTTATTTATTATTTTCAAAATTCTCTTATTGGGTTCTACCAGGTAGCCAAAAATGTGCCAGGTGCTTAAATGTTTTTTTTTACTTTCATATCCTGTTTATAGCCAAATTTTGGTAACTGTCTTATGGATGACATCTTCAGGTACTTGATAGCCACTTCAGCTACATCACACCTAAAATTAAAAAATTTAAAATTAATTGAAATAATAATAATAATAATTATTATTATTTAAAAATGTAGTCATCCAAATATGCTGCTGGAGAGAGATTAAATATTTTATACTTGGCACACAAAACAATGGACATTCAAAGGAGACAATACGCCAGACCCATCCCCGGAGGTTTTTAAATAATAATAAAAAAGGATCAGGAACATTTTTTGAGGCTCTTCTTCGGGTTTCAAAACCAAGAGAAAGCCTCAAAATTATGCCTTACCTTTGCATTAAAAAACTTTTCAAATTTTGAGAACCTTACAAAAGTGGAAGGTCCTTGCCTGATCAAATTAGGATTGAGGTTGTTTTTTTAAAATTGCAATATAATAAATTTGGCGAACAGAATACAAAAATTATTCAAATTTACACTAGGAAAAGAAAATTTCCAAAATTTTCCCATTTTTTTGTAAGATTTTTTTTTTTTGAATTTTTTTTCAAATTTAAATTTAAAAAAATTGATCATAGTCTTCCTTTGTTCTATTCAAAACATGTAGAGTAAAAACTCAAGGCATTGGGCTTTACCAGAATTAAAGCCCACAAAAGGTAGAGTTGAGCATAGGCTTGATTTCTATAAAACTTGAAGATGCTGGGCTCACAAAGCATGCGTCTATTGGGGAGGGGGAAGCATATTTAGGCTTTTATGTTGGGGAAGCGCCCCCATGTTCCAAAAATATCTGTAATGGGCCAATCAAATGGCTCCTTCTGAATAAAATAAAATAAAATACTGACTGTGGATCTCATCCTGAGCCCTGAACTTGGTCAAATTCAGGCTCAGTTTTTTTTTTTTTGCCCCCCTCTCTCTCTCTCTCATCAAAGTGTTGTTTTCTGGGAAGGTTTTCTGGAAGTTGAATGCATTTGGGTCTCTGATCAAAGTGTTGTGATTTTGGGAAGTTGGATCCATTTGGGTCTCTGATCAAAACTGTTGTGATTTTGGGAAGTTGGATCCATTTGAGCCTCTGATCAAAACTGTTATGGTTATGGTTTTTGGAGGTTAGATCCATTGGGGGCTCATTTTTTAATCAATATGATTTCTTGTAAAGAGATCTTTGATATATTTTTCTCATAGGTAGTAGTAGTAGTTCTAGGTTATGGTTTCTTGGTGATCTTTTTTCATTTTGTGTTCGTTTGACACGTTTTGGGATCATTCAGTTTTGTGGTTTCTCTTTTCAAGTGTCTTTCTATGGTTCTTTGGGTTTTCCTAAAAGTTTGGGAATCATTTGGGTAATTTGGAAATCCTGAGTGGTGGATTTGGAAATTAGTAACACCCATCAAGCATGCAATTGGATTTCAGAAATTGATGCAAGAAGAGCTTTCCAGTGGAACCCATCTTGAAGCAATTGGCAAGATTTGGGAAAATTTTGCACAGAAGTTCATCATCTGGCTGTGTTGTTGTCTTGTGCTTGTAGTACTTGTTTGAAGATTTTTTTGAAAGACAAAAAGTTTGACAATGGCATTGGAGGAAAAGCTGCTGCTCCTCCAGGAGGGTACTTCCACGGTCGCTGTCGACCTTGGCAACCAGTTGCACCGATTCACCGGACTGGTCCCTCCTCGCACCACCATGCGCCTCTTCTTCTTCCTGTTGGAATCCGGATTCTCTGCGGTAAGAGTATTTTGGATTTCTAGGGCAAGCACCCACCCACCCACTCACCCAATTTTTCCCTTTGTTGGAACTTTGCCTCAGTTCTTTTCTTCCAGACCCATTTTCAACATGGAAGCCCACGGCCCATGCTCTTCTTGTACAGCAGAATCTGAGCTTGTGGTTTATGAGGGAGAGAGGGTCTGCTCTAGATTGCACAATGTGTTGAAAATGGGTGTATACATCCAATTCAGAAAGATCAAAGGAGCTTAGAAGATAGAAGAAAAAAGACTGACGTACAAAGTGCAAACCCTCAGCTTATTAGTAGGATACACAGTTGGCTGCAGGTACTTCTACATGATCTTTCTACACGACAACAACATGACATGCTACATGACAGCAACAGGAAGAGTTGTCATGAAAGAAACACTGAGAAGAAATGTTGCTATCTATGAGCTGTGACAAGATGATCAACCCCCAGAGTGGTGCTTTTTTTGAGATGCTTCAATTTGGAATATAGAAATTCAGATCCCTGAATTCGTGTTTTCTTCTATTGCACAGGGCCAAGTCATAAAGATGTTGGGTGCACTTGCTGAGGAGATCAAGGAGACCTCGCTGCCCTTAATCACAAGGCCTGAAGATACAATATCAGGGTTTGCAGTAGAGGAGGATTCCAACAGATCTGAGCAACAGGCAACATTCAATCATATGAATTCTGGGCAGAGAAATGTAGCTGCTTTGAACTTTCTTAGTGGCCAGAAACAGAGGAATGAGCCAGACCCTGATGAAGAGGAAGACTTTGCAGATAACATGGTGGTTGTGACGGCTGAGGAGGGTTATTATGAAACAAAAGCTGAAGAGCCTATTGGTCAGGTATAGCATGTCCCGAGCACTTGTAGTTTGACTACTTGTTGCTGTTTTTTCTGGTGCTGAGAAAAGAAAAAGACACACCAGCAGCTTTGCTAGTGGTAGGTATTTGAGAAGGATTTTAGGCAGAGAAAGTTCACAGTAATTTAGATTGGAATGCAGTGTAAAAACTGATGTGGTTGGAATGTTTGCTGTGTTGACTCTTTTTTTGGGTGTGGGAAAGCAGAAAGCAAGAGCAGAGCCTGATCCAGATGAAGAAACAAGTTCATATACTAAAAGCAGCAAGGAACTGGACCCTGATGAAGTTTCAGGCCACAATAACAAGATGGTGTCTCGCAACTCACACCGTGAGTTGTGGAGATCTCAAGCAACCTCACAACAAAAGGGAGATGGGAACCCTAATGTAATGAGAGATGAGCCTGACCCAGATGAGGATGCTATGTGTGTGCGTAAAGGTGGAAGGGAACCTGACCCTGACGATGATGAGATGCGCAATGAGCTTGATCCAGATGAGGCTGCTATTAGTGTGCATAAGAATGATGAGCAGGACATTGAAAAGACAAGAGAGGAACCCGACCCTGATGAGGATGCTATGTGTGTGCATAAAGGTGGAAAGGAACCTGACCCTGATGATGATGAGATGCGCAATGAGCTTGATCCAGATGAGGCTGCTATTAGTGTGCATAAGAATGATGAGCAGGACATTGAAAAGATGAGAGAGGAACCTGACCCTGATGAGGATGCTGTTAGTGTGCATGAAGGCAAGGAACCTGACCCTGCTGATATGTACAATGAGCCTGATCCTGATGAGACTGCTGTTCACATGCACAAGCATGAGGAGCAGCACATTGAGAAGATAAGACAGGAACCTGATCCAGATGAGGATGCTCTTAGTGTGCATGAAGGCAAGGAACCTTACCCTGCTGATAGGTGCAATGAGCCTGATCCCGATGAGGCTGCTGTTAGTGTGCACATGAATGAGGAGCAGCACATTGAGAATTTGAGAGAGGAACCTGATCCAGATGAGGCCATAGGATTCTCCAAGGAATCTCACTCTCTGGAGATGAGCTGGGATTCTGTGAGCACACAAGAGCAGTCAAACCAAGAAATTGTGTTGGATCAGGCAGCCATATCTATGCTGAACCAACAAGCCACTGGTCCTGATGATATGGTGACAGTACTAGTCTGGATGCTGTTCACAATTTTGAGGTAATGCTGTTGTGCCACACACCAATGGCATTTGATCAGAGAGCTCTATGTAGCATAGATCTCTAATGAGAAGATTAGTGCTCTAATTCTTGCAGCTAATATTTGCCTTGACAAAATGGTATCCAGTGCAGAGTGAAGTTCTCTTGTTCAATTGCACCACAGGTTTAATTAGGTCCATACTCTGTGGGTGCTTCAGGAATGTGATGGATTATCCGAATCACACCAAATTTCACCACCTTCAGAAGGTACCCCCTTTACCATGTGCTAGCCAAATTGAAGTGCTGAGTAAGAGGCACTCTACTGACTCATCTCTAGTTCTTGACAATCTCCATTTTTGTATGCGGTTCAGGTTGTGCGGGTTGTCTTTTTTTCCCATTTTTTGGTAAATTAGGTGTCTAGAATCTTCAGCAGAAACAGAAGTACAATTTGGGGGCTTCAGCGGACTAGCTACTTTTCCTTCATCAGTAATTACTTGTGCAGGGTAATTTTGTTTTCCACTTTTGGGGTTGCCAAATACAAAGGTATGAAGGTGAATTGTTTGCACATCATCTTTGTAGTGGGACTACAATTTTTGGTGTGTTTTGATTGGTCCACCATGGAAGACAAGTTTGTTGTCTGTTGTGCCCCCCTACTCCAGGATATTCCAAATCGCATAGGAATAAGGACCTGCAAGGTGTAGTTTAAAATGGCAACTCATATGTGTGAACATGGGTATGTACATTCCAAGGGTTCAAGGATAAGTTGGCATTTTGTTTGATGGGTTTGCCATCTTTCAAATGTTCTTGTCAAATTAGGCCCACAAGGAGAAATAGAGTGCAGAGAGGGATTATGACTACTCTTGTTTTCCTCACATTATTGTAAGACAAAATGCTTTTCTCATGTAATTTTGCAATATGGGTTTTGCAGTGGAGGTGCTTCCAGCAGTCAGTTTCTCAGGTGAAGATGAATCAGAGCAAGGTACAAGTGTGATCCGACCTTTCAAATTCTCAAGAGTACAGAGAACCCAGGTATATGCTTAGGTTGTTAGCCTGCTGCTCTTTTGAAGCTTGCGTCACCTGGCCTTTGCTCTTCTAGCAATGGAAATGAGACTTCATATGATAGAAAAAATCTGCTATTATTTGTAAATGATATAATATTGGCATGAATTGCTTAAAGAAGAAAGAAAGAAAGAAACCACACATATTCATTAATGTTTGCTTAAGGAAATAGTAGTGCCTCTAACTGGGAGGTTTATTAGAGTGTGTTCTTGTGTACTTGTTTAAATATACAGATGAGAGAACACAACTATTCTGGTCTAGAAAACACAGTTCTGGTTATGTCCTCAAGACCCAATTCCATAGTTTGAAAAATGGGCTGGAGACTGCCCTAATGTTCTATGACAATGTTATTTGAGTCACACGTCTTTAGAGCACCCCCTTAGATGCTTCCTGAAAGAGTAAATCCAGAGCGCAAAAGATGCATTGATCATTAGTTTGTTATTATATGCGGTCATGAAATTTGATGTTCATAGCCTCTTTATGTATGTTGCTACCTTGTCTGTTTTGAAGTACAAACCAGTGTTGGGTGGGCATTTGATTGTTTTAATAACCACTGGGTCTGTTTTTAAGTACTTCAGAATCGAATGACTGCCAGTTCTGGTTATTTCAAAGAGTCTCAAAGAATTGGCAATTTCATGAGAGAACTGGTGGTTATGAAGGCAGTCTTTTTTTCTCTTTTTTTTCCAATTCTTTTGAGAACTGTGGTTACATATCAGAATTTGTTTCTTTGATTCTTTTGAGAACTGTGATTATGAATGCTACGAATTGCACTGAAAACAGCCTGGGGTCTTTTTTTCTCTTGTTTCTGATGACCACCCAACACTGGTAATAATGGGTATGAACATGTTTGATGATTTTTGAGGCATTGCAAAAGAAAACTGGCTCCATATTGGGTGACATTTATCAAAATTACCATATCTAGACCTAGCCATTTTAAAAGCATTGAAAAACCAAGAGTCTTTTTCATGTTTCTTTTCCTTTTCTGAAATAAATTTGTCAAGTTGCAGAAATTTGCCCAGAAAAACATTGGTTGTAATTATATTTGAGGTTTGGGAGCTGGTGGGTGGCAACACTTGTTTTGATCAAAATCAAAAGAATTGTCATTCCCGTTTAATTCTAAAACCTTAGAGAATATGCAGTTTTTTATCAAAGAATCAGTAAAGATTTGATGGTTTAATGTCCATTTATTTGATTTTTCTACAATTTTCTTTTATAGAATTGTGGTTATATACTAGAACCAAGTTTTTTTTTTTTTTGAAAATTGTGAATATGAATCCTAAAAATTGCATTATAACTATAGGGGTCTATTCTTATTTCTAATAACTACCCAACAATGGTTTTTACATCCCATGTAGAGTTTACAATCAACACTTCACAACTACATCACCGCATGGTATGTTGTGAAACAATCTTGAATTGTTTGTTTGGACACAAGAACCATCATTGAACCAACAACAAGTTTCACCAAACATTGTGATCCATGTTTGTCTCTATTTGTACCTATAGTACCTATAGTACCTATTCAACAATTAACTTCAACAAGAATGAAACAAATTGAATCAAACCAATAAACCACTCATCACGCAAATTTTATTGTAGAGTTCTTTGGCTTGTATTTAATTGTAACTTATACCTTGTTTTCCCATACAAATGATCACATATACCGTAGTACCTTTACCACTTCATCATAAATTAAATTATTTTTAATTTATTTGAAAAATTGAAAAATTACTTCTTATTTGTGCAAATTTTTTAATAAAATCCAAATTTTTGCGCTAGGGTTTGAAATTTCAGATATTCCATGTTAGGATTTGAAACCTAAACCTTCAAGGACAGGTGGTGAATTGGTCTAGACACATTAGATTGTTCGATATCACTAAAAAAGTTTTGTTTATTATTATCTATAACCATTGCCTCTCGACACTTTCAGAATTAAAAAACCAAGTGCTGAAGTTAAGATTTAAAATTTAATTAATTATTTGACAATCTATTGCTGAAATGGTAAAGGTACTATGGTACTTAGTGACTTATGTAATGTTGATGAAATCAATTGAATCTCAATGTTATCATATCATGAAAACTATTTTCTTTCACATTTTTCAAGTAGTTTCAAGAATGCATTAAATTTGGGGGAAGCTCATTTATTATCACATCCAAATTTAGAGTTGAATTTTTGTTCTTCCCCCACCAATAAACAATAAATATGAAACAATATACATTGAGAAAATATATAAACAACACAAATGAATCAATTGCTACAATTGAACAAATCATAGTAATCACTAGCTTGGCCATCCTTGTGACAAGTCAACTACTTAAGTAATTTGTTTGTTTTTTTTCAAGGTCTTTTGACACCCATAATATCTTACACAAATTTAGAAAAGCTCAACTCATATTCACCTTCTTATGAAGGTGACTTCTCCAAAATTTGTGATACAAGCCATTGTATTCCAATTATATGAACTCCTCTTCAATAGGAATTGTCTTCTTTTCCTCCACTTTTACAAACAAGGCATGGGTACTTGGTGAACAATGTTAAAAAAAAATTTTGGACAAGTAGCGTTGAAGACAATTGTGTACATGTCATGCTAAGTCATGTGAGTGTGTATTTCCCATAACATTTTCATTTTTCATTTTGATTCAATTTGCACTAACTACCTTCTTTCTTGAATTGTGTAATTTGACTTCATTTTAAACTCATTTATTTGAGTCCAACCTAGTCCCATCTTAAAGTTCTCACATTTTCTTTCCTTGTGAGAGCTAGGGAATATGCTTTAGGTGTACATTCTATTACAAGATTGAAAATCAACATGTTTTTATCTTGATAACATTGACAAACCTAAAGGCGCATCAAAAAAAATTCGAAGTGTATGTCTAAGAGTTATGAGACCCATTTTTTTGGGAGAAATTTATTGATATTTTATCATCAAAAATTTCATTGAACTATAATCAATGACCAATTTTTAAAATATGACTTTTCAAAAAAATTATACCATTCAATTTTAACATAGATAGTTTATTTACATTGAAAATATAGGTGAAATTTCCTTTCAAATCAACTTCAATCCCCACTATTGAAGTTTTTGCAACATTTCATGTAACGATTGGAATGACATGAAATGGGTTACTTTGCTTTATATGGTTAATCCACAAAAAAAAAATTTAATGAAAGGATCTTGAAAAATAAAGCTTCCTAGTTCAAATTTTGATGAATAGCATAATACAATGTAATCAAATTCATTGGTCCAATGTAATAAGATTCATACATATATAATCTGTGAACACAAACAAATTGAAAAAATCAATTAAGAAAGAAAATAATTTGAAAACACCAATTTTATTTTTCTTTGAGTCAATATGTAAGATTTTAAATGCAAAAAGTTTCTATTAAACCCATCTAAAATATTATAATATAGACTATTCAAAAATTCAAGGTTAAGCCTAAATTTTGTAACCCATTTATCAATTGCCAAGTTCATGAACCATCAAGGACATAATTGAAATTAACCATGATAGGAGTGGCTTTCTTGTTGCTCCATATGCATAGACACTAACTTAACCACATAGAAGATGAGCTCTTCATTAATGTTGTGTAAAGTGTTAACATCCACATGTGACCACACACATGCATGAAAAGTTGAATACAAAAGGTTGATTTTTTTCCTAATTATGTTGTTACTTAGTTTTTGAATAAGAAATTTTAAGCATACACATTAATAATGCATAAAAGCATGTGTGAAAGGTTTTTTTAAAATGTTACTTATCTATACTTTTTTTATAAGTATACCTTATTGTAAAAAAACTAATTTCAATAACTTAAAAATGGTGATTAGACATTTGCAATTTCTTAATGGTAAGGACATGTGACAAATTTCTTTCAAAAAATAATTTGGAACACTTTGGACTAACACGCCCTTTGTCACGCTTATGACTAATTTTTGGTCCATTACATGCCCATGTTCCTTTCTAGCCTGTTAAAAAAACAATAACAATGAACACAAGTGGGTGGAAATCTTTTAAAGTGTACCACACAGAACAAGAAGGACTTAGTCCTTTTTAACCCTATATTTTGATCTTCATAAAAAATAATGAATTTAAAGTTGTCAAATATTTCAAAAGGACTATATTTTAGACCATTATAACTCTAGATTCCATCATAATAATCCATAAAATGTGTTTCTAATGATAAAAAAGGGAGTAGGTTAAAAAAACAAAAATTGGTGATGTTGTAACAAGATTTTGGTACACCTTAAAAAAATTGAACCCAACCTAAATATTTGTTAGATCATTTTTATCAATTGCACAAACACAAATGGTTTTCCAAATTTCAAAAAAATTAAATTAAATTAAATGATTTAAAACTAAACCCAAGTTGAAGCAAAAAAATTTAATTAATTAAAATTTTATTAAAAATCATGATAGGCTAGCCCCATAATAGGCCCCTATATGAATAGTGGGTATACCACTTTAAATCTTGCAATAAAAACCATTCAAGAATCCCCGAAAATAGATAATATCATTCAATTAAAGGAGGAATAACAATAAAATAATGCAAAAATCAATTGTGGCACCAAATGTTTACACTTTTCCATAGAGGTAGTATTTGCTAATGACTACCTTTGATGAGCAAATTATAATGAATGGCCTAGGTGTAAATATTTAAATGGTGTTGTAGTAAAATACTATCCAAAATTCATGTTCATGGATGAGTGGGGAACACATGTTTATGTTGAATATTAATACCAACCTAAATGAAAGGCATGATTGCTAGAAATGATTTTAATATGGTCAAACAAAAGTTTTTAAAACCAACCCAACATGTGCCCAAAATAGGGCATGGAATGGGTTGAATTTGAATATATTTGAAATGGGTACTAAAGTAATATTAAACTACTTTTCAAACAACCTTAAATTGAAAGCCATTGCAATCATGCATTCGTAAGCATATTTGAATAGTTTAAACATCGATGGTTTTATGTGCTTTTACTTCAATGATGGTCATTCACAAGAGTTTGCTAATATTTTATTTATTTATTTATTTTTGGGAACTTTATGGAACATTTCTTATTTTACCTAGAGCCGCTTGTTGTTGTAATCGTTTCAATTGATTTGTGTCAAGATTAAATTAAGTTTGAAGAAGTTTTGTTTGAAAGAGATTTTAAGTTGTAGCACAACTCAAAAATTGATATGCAATGCAATAACATGATCAATGCCTGATCAAGTTGCTGTGGATTCAAAGCACATGAATTGATGAAAGATAACTCAACGACTTGTCATCTATCATCACATAAATAGCTTGGCAACTCATGACAATTGTGATGGATATAACAACATAGAAGCATTGATTTTTTTAGTGGGAACTTTTTGCAAAATGTACCTCAAAAATTGTATGGAATACTTTGTTGTTAATCCTTGTTTTTTAGGGAAAACATTTGCCAAAAAAAGAGGGGAAATTTGACTTTTGAAAAATTGTTGTCACTTTTCAACCACCCCAAAAAAAATGTCACTACTTTCTTGTTGTTTGGAGGAAACTTTGAACAATTTTTCTAAAAGTTGTTGCCAATAAACGTTAAATTTATCTTAGGATGTTCATTGCCTACTCCTACTTTAGAAAATTGAGAAAAAGAACATTGGTAAAGATAATGATTTTTTGGTGGCAAAATTTCGCAAATTTTTTCCTCAAAAAATTTAAGGAATATTATGTTGCAAATTACCTATTTTTTTAAGAAAAAAATTGGAGAAATTTTTCTCACATTTTGTTAGTTTTTGGTTTGGGGGAAGTTATTTTACTAGTCTTTTATAATTTGGGAATTTTTCTACAAACATGTCATTCATAAATGTTAATTTTTTTTTGGGATGATACCTAATGATGTTACATCATAAAATTATTTTAAAAAACAGGAAAAATAAGCAAAACATTGAATCTAATGATCCATGCAAAGATGTTGTGCATTTTTTTAATTATCAAAGGAGGTGTGTCATGTTTTACATAATCTTTTTTTCATTTCCACTTTTTATTGGAAACCAACGTCTTTTGGTTCAAGGTTTAGGGCTTACCATTCTTTAGGGTTTAGTGCAACAAGATTTAGGGTTTAGGGTTTAATGCAATAGTATTTTTACAAATCGCCCTTTCTTACATCTCTATTAAGCAATGTTTTGAAAGATGTTCAAATCATATGTTCATCACCTTGTAATCAACTAGAGAAGATTGTTTTGTTCAACACATTTGTTGAAGAAAATTTAAATGATTGATTTTTTTTCAATGTGTGAAATCTGAGATTGTTTTCCATTGTAATTCTAAAAGGTTTTTGTATTAACTTCAGTATGCAACAACAATACAAAGGAGTTATGAATTGCAATGGAAAACCCTACCAAATCACTAGTGATATTAACTAGTGATAAATTTTTGTTTTGTTTGTTTTTTTGAATTTGAATTTGAATTTTTTTGCCCCCCAATTTTGTGATCTAGCCAAACTAGAAATCATCAACAAGAAATATAGCCAAATTTGGTTATAGACCAAGTATGAAAGTAAAAAATTTAAAAATCCTTTTATATTTTGGCTACCTACTTGAACATGTTGTAAAAACTTGGCAATTTTTTTTTTAATCTTGTAAATTAGTGGCTTTTTTGAATACAAAAATCCTTTTTCAATGTTGAAATCATATTTTTCAGGTTTTAAAAATGTGAAAATCACCCCCCTCAAAAAAAAACTTGTGTTATTTGTGATGATAATTCAATGTGTCATCTTCATATTTAAAGCTTGCCAACACCACCATCATGTGATCATGTGTTCCAAAAGGGAGATGTAGAAATCCCATTCATGAATGTTTTGCACCCATTTGATGATGTTCAATAATCTTGGTCTTTATGTGAAAAAGAAAAAACCCAACCCAACTATTGAAATTTTTCCATAATGCAAAAAATGGAAAATTTTCATAATTTTTTTATAATATATGTTGCATATACTAAGTGCAATCTATGGTTGTTGATTTAAATAGCATTCTAGGGTTTGTTGACTCTACTTGTAGGGAAGAGATTATAAATTGGTGTAAGATTTGGGCATGAATTTTGAGTTGAAACTTGACCCAACATGTGAGTGTCATTTACACTATTATGTGTGCATACGATGTGTGGACATGTTTTATATAATTGCACTCATTTAGATGAGAAGTTATAGACTCAATAATGGAAGTTTTTGGTTTGAGGGTTAAGCCTACTATAAAAGATTGAGCTCCTTGTTAAATAATTAGAATTCTCAATTGCAATATAAGTATCTCATAAATTTGGGTGGTGTAGTTGGTCATCATGTTAGTCTCACACATTAGAGATCCTTGATTCAAACATGGGCTCACAAATGATTTTTTTCATATCCTATTAAGATCTTGGGTATGGGGTTTTTTTAGTCTTTTGTTGTCTCTTTTGTAGTTGTAGTCCTTTTAAATAATTGTTTTTCAATTCCTTGTGACGATGTTTCATTTCTCTCATTTCCAAATTTGTTGTGGAAGTTGTGGGTGGAGGGAAATTATATATCCCATGTTGCAATTGTCCCTTCATAGTTGTTGTTGTTTTGGGGGGGGGGGGGGGGGGGGGGGGCCCGCCAGGGGGGGGGTGCTGGTGGCGCGGGCCGGCGTCTCCTCCCCGCGTGTGGTGGCCCTGGTGGTGGTCTGCC
>Ga0116231_10007195_pt1 | contig 20602 bp, 25 predicted proteins | sample S1TSphgellanicum_2_FD_89695 | JGI IMG/M metagenome (GOLD analysis project Ga0116231, IMG submission 89695) | Host-associated microbial communities from peat moss isolated from Minnesota, USA - S1T2_Fd - Sphagnum magellanicum MG | ecosystem: Host-associated > Plants > Peat moss > Unclassified...
CTCATTGGGGTTTTGTTTATAACACTTTTTATTTGTGACAAGACGATAGAAAGCGGTTTTTTAAGATTTTGTTTTATGAAAAAAAAAAATGGGGCCCCCCCCCCCCCCCCCCCCCCCCTTACCCTGGTGGTCCCTGCTTCCCTTTTCATTGCTAGCAATGAAAAAAACCAAAGTAAAAGTCTGAGATGGGTCACATGTTTTCTCTTACAGAAAAAGAGCAGTGGCAGTTTTGTTACCTGTGTTTTTTCCAGTACAATCAATCTTGGTGCCTTTCTTTCAGCATTCTAACCGATTGCAAAACCAAATTCAACCTCTAGGGTTTGGATGCAGGTGTGCTGCTGCTGAAGGGAGGAAGGAATGGAACCCCCTTCCCTTCCCTCTTCATTGATAAAACACACTGGGAAATAAATGGGAAAATGCTTTTTACTTCCTTTATTTGTTTGGGTTGAACAATAGGTACCATGCCTGGTACAAAGAGAAAAAAAGAAGATGGGGAAAAAAAAAACAAGGTTCAGTGGGAATTTTTCTGGTCATGTTACAGTGGGAAGAAGCTTGATCATCAGTTCTGAGATGTGGCAGAGTACTCAATTAGCAATCGGTTGTCAACTGAAGGGATGGAGGAGAATAAAATCCGCAATTTGCTGTTGAGTTGATAGCATAATGTCCATTGAGTTGCCATTTCTGATTCTTTCAGCTGCCGCACCACTGATGCCTGCTCAACAAAACAGGAAAAACAAGAGGGAAAAGGGCAGTATTCAAATCGCTGTCAACAAAACCCTTTTTGAGGTAATTTGTACATGCTCAGAGAAGACAAGAGGAGAGCAGATTACAAGAGTTCAAACAGTAAGAGAAAGAGTATGCAAACAAGATAAGAATTTCTTTTACCTGTAAATGTCTACCCAATTGGACCTCCACTTCAGCACCAAAGGAGAGATTTGCAAGGGATTTGAAGGGGTCAGTTGTGGGATCAAGTGAGAGTAGATTGGGTATTTGAGGAGCTGACACAAGTCGCCAACGTGCTTGCCCAAACTCCCCCTTAGTTTCAATCTTGGGCATGAGTGTCTCCACAGTGGCAGCTGCTAGTTTCTTGAACGCTAACTGCCCATCCCCTTCCAACAGCGAATCTGCCAATTGACTCTCAAAGACTCTAGCTGCCTGCACCATCAACAGGGCATCATCCAAAAACTTCAATCAACAACAGTATACAAGGAATTGGGAAGAGAACAATGCCCTAAACCCTAACCCCTTGACAAGGACTAAGAGACTGTGAAGCAGGAAACAACACAAGCACCAGCAAAGAGACTGTGTGAAGCAGGAAACACAAGTGCCACCCAAGCAACCCTGACTAAGAGAAACAATGCAGCTAGGGAAGTGAGACCTCAATGCGAGTGAGAGCATCCTGCTCCCCTGTGCGATTGGATGTTACAACAAGGTTATCTTGCCAATTACTGGCAAGACCTTGAACCTTGACCTGCCAATCTGCTCCCACCAGAGCTAGGTCAAGGCTGGGGTCAAATCCTTGGTCAGGCTCAAACTTTGCCCTGTTTGGATGATCCCTGTTTAACCGGACCTGCAGTTCATGCAACAACAAACATTTTTCAGCATTGAACCTCATAACCAAAGTGTGTTGCATCACCCATCTCTGACCATTTTGTTACCATGACATTCATTTGTCGAGTGCAAATTGCTTCAGGCAATTCCTTGTTCAGTCCTATCTAGCTCACACCGGAAGTTTCATAGAACCTCAATAGATGGCATTCTGTGAACCATGCCTTAAAAAATGCAAATGTGTTACTCCATACCCTAATGCTAGAAACCAAAAGAGCCATATCTTTTCTTCACACAATTTTAGACGTTTCTGTCAGAGTCCAAAGATCTGCTGACCATCTGCTCCACAAGAGGCATAAGGATGTGTGTTTGATAGCTGTTAGGCTTTACAGCTTGTTATAAATGGAGATGCAGTGAGAATCAATGATACCTGAGTGGCGACAAGGTTGACATCTCCATTCTCAAAAGTGAGTGTCCCTTTGGGTTTGACCCGTAAAGGATCAGCAAAGCCATTCAGCTCCAGCTCTCCACTCACAGCAAAGTTGAGAATCAATGGGTACACCATGCGAAGCTCAGGTCCTAACTGAAGCTTAAGGCCCCTCAACCGAACAGCTACCGGGGGTTGTATGCTTCGACCTTTCCCCTCCTCCACTGGAGTCTCCTCAGCTGGAAAAACGGAATCCACTATTCTAACATTTGCTGATTTGACAACTGTTTCAGAGCAAGAGACCGAATTCTATGAGGATTGTTTTCCTTTTGCTAAGCAGCTTGAAACAACAGATAGTGAGAAAAAACTAAAAGAAGAGTAATGCCAGGGGGCAACAGAACCAACCTACCGGATGGTTTTGTGATGAGATGATGTGCTGGCAAAGCAAACACCTCAGCAGTGTGACTCCTTGCAATGTTCTCTGCAGCTGCCATCCAGCTATAGCCTCCCCCAGGCATAGTTGTTGATATTGTTGAAGGTGGAGAACTTGCCCCTTTCTCAAGTCCCTTTTCTTGTGAAAGGTACGCTTCTCCATGGCTCAGCTGTATTGTCCCTGTCACCTCTGGATCTAGAAGGGAACCCATCAACCGCACCTGAGTGTCCACCTGCCCACTGCAACCATCAACATTTTGTCAATTTCAACTAATCTCATTGGCATTTTGTGATTGCAGAAATTATTATTCTTGCATACTGTAGTACTGGTGAAGGAATCAACAATTTGCCGGAACTGGTTCTGGCATAATATTCAAGAACTACTGGCTCAACAATTTACAGTATTATTTTGAACTTCACTGCTCAATACATAGTTCAATCATCTCCTTACTTCATTCAGGCATAAGGAATTTATCTTGCCATTCTTCAAGACTGGCCTCAAGATCATTCCAATGACCAATTGACACAATCACAAAAAGTCATTGAATGATTTACCTAAATGTGTGTCTGGCTCGCACTTCCAAGGACTGAGCCTTGATTTCAATAGCATCTCCATTGGTATAGGCTTCATTTGCTTTGATGGGTAACTGGCCTCTAACTTCAAGATGGCCCCGTCGCCCTACCCTCCCTTCCAAACCCTCCACACAAAGCTGATTATTCTTCACACGGATAGTGCCACCAAGATTTGAGAGAGGCCTTGGTAGTACTGGTGAAGAAATTGACACTTTGTGAAAATCCGCCACACCATCTGCAATGGGCTGCTGTACTGTTCCCCTTACCTGCAGAATTTCACCACTTGCACAATGAGAAGGCTCTCAAATGGTAAAGCTCTCAAATTTAGGGTTACAGCCTAGAGCAAGTTCACCACCACCTTTAGTTTCTTAAGAGTACCTGCAATGTTACATCGGCATTGCCCTGAAGCCAACAAAGACCTGGTGAAACAGCTGTAAGCAGCATCATGCCCCCATCCTTAACTGCTGCATCTATTTGAACAGCACTTGAATCAAGGAAATCACCATCCAAAACCTTGAGGCTTTCAGCTAACCTGACCTCCCAACCCTCCTCTATTCCAGTTTTTTCTGAAACATCCCCAGTTTTCTCATCCGCATCATCACCCTCCTTGTCCCAGTTTTTCTCCCGACTCCAACCACGAGTTCGACGATGCTTTTCCCTATCCCACATCTGATCTTCCTCAAGATCTTCCTCCAATTTTTCAAGGGCTCCCCCTGGGCCCATTGGTAGGCTCCCACGAAACCGCACATGACCATTATGTGCAGCAGGCTCAAAGACTGCATTGAAAGCCAGCCGATTAGCCGACGTAATGGATGCAGCTACCTCAGCTCGGCCCAAACTGATGCCTCCAATCGCACCATCTAAAAGCCGTATTTGAACATCACACTGTGGTTTGATCATGTGACCCCGCAGGTCCCCCTCCATGTAGAGGGTCCCCCGGATAGGAGTTGGTGGCGATGGTGATGGAAGGGGTTCAGGGGTTGATGACTGAATGGCATGAAAAAGAGGGGGAACAAGACTGACAGGAAAATTTAGCACTGCAAAATGTAGGCTTGGTTTTTGGCCGAGCAGAGTTCCATCTGCATGGAGTGTCGCTGTGTCTTTCTGGATGAAGAATTTCTCGATGCGGAGACCATCATTGTTTGTGTAGTCACCAACAGCAATGACTCGCTGGGTTCTGTAAGCTCCCCATTCCCAATTATTGCCCTGGAGATCAAAGTCCGCCTGCCCCATGCCAGAAAACCAAATTTTGACACTATGTTCTAAAGAGAAACTCACACAAGTATGGATGGTGCAAAGAGTAGAAACAAACAAGACCAAATGTTGAGAGAGACTGACAAGAACCAACAATGAGTTCATAATGTGACAAAAAACAAAAACATAAAGACAAATGGAAGTTCTCCGTCACACAAGTTGAGAGAGAGACCGCAGTGTCCCCCTTCCCACCACCAGTGGCTTCAAGTGTTCCATGCCACTGCCCTTTGAGCTCTGCCAAGCCTGGCAAAGGAATGGACTCAGGAGAGCCCTCATCAGATGTACTGCCTTCCTTACTCCTCCTTATACACTGTCCACCATTACCATTCTCACCTTGTCAAACAAAGCACATCAAGAAAGTAACTGCTCCCTAGCTTGCTTAGGATTCCACAAATCATGCGTAAGACTGATACAGAGTGCTTTGTGCTCCACAATCAGCTTCTAATGGTCTGAATTTGCTGGAAGCAATTGGGTATATTTGAGGTGCCATAGAACCTATGGAGAGTGTGAAAGGCATTAACTTGCAACACTTCTGGAGCAAAGAATTCTGAGATTCGTCATATTGTCCAAAGCATACATACATACATACCTCCAGTAGCTCTTTCAGGTTTTCTGCAGAAAAACCTGCAGTCTGCACTCCTTGTAGAAAAAGCTCCTGTCAAAACAAAACAACCCAATAGCCCCCCAGTTCAGCACCAGACGGGAAAAAAGAGGAAATGTCAAAAGAGCAGAGGGGAAAAAACCCAGAACTGAAACAAAACAATTCAGCATCAAGCCAATCATGATCATCAGCAACTGAAGAAATTACTGAGAGCCAAAAGAAGGGATTGTTAAGCTTTGCCCATCAGTAAAAAAAAGTAGTTATACCTTGGATCGAGACACAACAGCAGGATCACTACTTCTAGATAATAATCGTGCCACTGGTAACATCTCAGAAACTTCAGCATGGGGCACATCCAGGCGTAAGCGCCATCGGCCCATGGAAGTAATAAAGGTGCCAAGCTGTCCAGCCATAGCCCTCTCCCACATCACCTCCTCATCCCTCTCTTTTTCTCCAGCTCGCTGCCCTCGTAATACATACTCTCCTTGCACCTCATATTGACTGTTGGCTTGCTCCAGCACTGATTTTTCCAGTGTCACCTACAAGAACAAAAACATGTTACCATTGTGATAGTAACTGAATTGGTGATTATACATGTAAATGCTCCAACATTCCTGCAAATGACTTGGTCCAGAGGGCATGAAAAAAGAAACATACCACATCCCCAGACCAGCGAGCTGCCAAATCCAGAGATTTACCCTGCAGGCCACTGAAGCGTGGCTGCTTCACAGAAAGGCTCCCTTGCCCTCTTCTCTTCAGTAAATTTAATGTCAGATCTGCCTGCATTTTCACCACACAGAAATTGGTGATTCCTGATAGATGAAGTAGATTTGATCCTCAAAGAATCCCTTCTGTCTGCTGAGCCTAGTGCCTGGGAGACTCAGTTACATGCATCTGGTTAGGTCTGGATGATGTTACCTTTGGAATGGCACCTCGAAGAGATCCCAACTCCAGCTCATCAAGCTGCAAGTTTCGGATCTGAAGCCCATACCACAGACATAGACAGACTGTCAAGTCAAACAAAAGGGTACTCCCAGATGATTGAAGAAGCCAACTTTGGGAAGAACCTCAGAAGCTTGGTGGTACAAGTTGACAACAGAGAATTGAGAACAAACATTCCTGGGTCGGAAAGTTTCAATGTGACCATCCATGGCACTAGGAAGAAAGTCTCAGGGAAAAAATCACCTCAAGTTTTGCAGAGTGACCTGGTTGATAGTGTACATCTGTGAGAAGCTGACCCCTCTGTAGTGAAAACGATGCTTCCTTGTTGAACCCTTTGTTTAAGATTGCAGATGATGATGATGATCCTTGCCCTCCCAAAGAGACTCCCGCCCCATTTTGTGCAGAATCAGTCACATGAATGTGTAGGTGCTCATCTGCCCTCCCAGATGCATGAAGCTGTCACAACCAATTATCCAGAGTAAGAAGGGTCAAGCATCTTTGGAGTAGAACACAACAAGCTTCAATTCAATTCAGCTTGAGCAAACAGCCACAATGACAACACCCATCTCTCTCTTACCTTCAATGAGGAAGGCGAGATATCCAAAGACCCAGTCAAGTGTGGAGCAAAAAGAAACTGGTTCAGCTTCAAGCCTACAAGAGACACATCCCCAACCATTCCTGGAATGCCCTTCTCCCGACTTTCTTCCATTCTGGGATTATTTGAAGACATGTGAGGGACTCGTCCATTGAACTTCAATTTTCCAAACACCTTCATGCGCATGGCATGAGGGGAGGGAGACGAAGCCTCAATACTCAAAGGGGTCAAACCCATGATGTCAAATCCATTCAGTCGGCAATCCACATCCAGGCCTTCAATTTTGGGAGGAGCAGCAGGCTTGAATTCAAACGAACGTTTGCGGTTTGGATTGATAGGTGGGTATGACGTGTGGATTTTGGTCAAAAGCTCAAATGTGAAAGCTGAGGAGTTCAAAACAATGGCTTCACGGGATATGTGAATGTTGCCATGACCATCATACATTGCACCTTGAGCCTCTGGAGTTGCCCATTTTATGTCGAAGACTCTGTCACATGAAGATTTTCCTCAGCATAAGCTCAGGGCTTTTGAAAAGAAGTCAATAAAAACCTACTGCTCCTAAATTTAACTTCAATCCAGAGTAAAAAGGGAAATGGAAACTTTGCAAGTGAGCATTACGGCATGAGTATAGCGCCCCGAATTTTGGCCTCCAGTTGTGTGATGCCAAAGCTTGAAGGTGGAACCTCAATGCCTGCTGGAGCATAGAAACTTGCAAGGGCATCTCCTAATACTTGACCAGAGCAGTCCACATTCACAGCAGTTGGATCTATCTCCCCCTGGAAAATCGGAAGCAAAGTTCAGCATCACCACACATGAAGAGAAATACAGAAAATGGTGGTAGGCAATAGAATAGCCACTCCTCAACATGCCACAGGCATATGCAGTGTGATGCTTCAGGAAGATATACCTCTGGACATATCCACAAATTGCCTGCTCCACGAATTTCACCCCCACCCACTGGAACAGCTCGAAGCCCATACAAATCTGCCATCTGCCAAGGGCATCACAAGACATTCTGTGGCTTAGCTCCCCTCACATGGGTACCATAAATTGTTTTTCAGGAAGAGCACTTATCAAGGTTGGAAGGATTGAAAAACTCACACAGTTATCAGAATTGAAAGTGAAACTTGCTGATGCAGATGTGAAAGGTACATGATCATAGGCAGCAACAGCCCCCTTCTCTGTGTTTTTCTGGATAGCATCAACTGCTGCTGATGGCTGTGTGTCATAAGTTAATGACATATTCTTGCCCGTTGTTTCAATGCTGCCTTCAAATATGGGACAATCCAATGGACCCCGACAATAAACCACTCCCTTCAGTGACCCTGCAAGCTGCATTCAACATCCTGATTACTAAACCAGAGTCAAGTCCATAAGTACCAGACTCCCGAGACTTCTAGCAGATTTCATCCTTAACAGAAGAGCATTAAAGCGCAGCAGCAGCACTAAACATTTATCCTTGGTTCTCAGTCTATGTACCCAACATGGTAAAGGGATGGACAAAACAACTCACAGCCCATAAGAGATTAAAGGAGGAGCTCACAGGTAATGGTGGGGCCAGCGCCCCCAGGCTTCTCATTAAGGAATTGCATTCTACACCTGAAACCTGTATCTCAAAACCCATCACTCTTCCCCCGATCAGTAATGCTTGATCACAAAAAAGATTTCGAACCTTTCTACCTCTGTCACAATGGGCATCATCTGCAGATTAGATGGGACAAGGAGCATCTGGAAATCTGTCACAGATATGTATGGAATCACTGTTCAGTTTGTGGGGCACAGGGTTTAATGAAGTTTATAGCAATCATATGTACATTGACATGCTCAATCTGCTGCACTCCTATAATCAACTTCCAAAGGGCTTCAGGAGCAACCTGGCAACTTAGACGGTATTCACCATCTTCTGGGTTGAGGTCAATATCTCCAGAAACGTTCAAGGGAATGGCACCATAGTAGCCTGTAGCATTGTGGAAAAACAAACGCTGCCCTTGGAAGAACAAAGTGCCACTCACACCCTGCATTATTGCCACGGGCACAGCTAACATATCTTCACATGAAAAAAATAAAACAAATGAACAATAAAAAATTACTGACGGACTACTACTGGATCTCCAAATGGAACTTATTACAAAGTGCACAATATTATGAAATTCCAGAATGTAAGCATTTACGTTGATCCTATGGATTCTCCCATTAGCTTGTATAAGCACACTATTTCTAGTGGCACCATTTCACCAGATGTTAAACAAATGGGCAAGTCATGGATTGGTGAATGTTATGTTTACGGGGAGGGGAGGAATAGAGTCCTCATTCACATGGCAGGAACCTTAAAGGAGGACGGTGCATCCATAATTCGGAAGTCAAGTCCCTTGACATCCACACGTCCTCCAAAATGTGGGAAAGTATCTTCCTTTGTCATCCAGATATCCACCTGCAGCAGTTTGGCAAATCGTTTTACGTCATTCTTCAATCTTTAAAAAAATGCTGAAAATGGTCTATTACAAACTCCTCTAACCTAAAATCTGGGCTGTTTTCAAACGGAAGTCTACAATTCATGCACCCTGAAGTTTCGTTCAAAAACCCAAAAACTCAATACGGAAGTCTAAACATGTTCTCAGAACAAAAGGTTGCCATCAGGAAGATAGAACCTCTCCAAAAGCCCGACCATTTGACCACTCCAGAGGAAGCTCCAGCAGCCTTTCAATAAGCTGCAAGACAAGAACAAATAACTCTCCTGAGGATTGAGAAATCTCGAAGAAGGGGAAAAACAGAGACACAAACAGCTCTTCTTCATACTGTGGGTATAGGGCCAATGTGAGCACCAGCCGATGTACTGAGTTTCTGTAACCAGTTCTGAAGCAAAAGGAAGATTCAGCCATGATTCTGGCTAGCACCCTACACTGAAGAAGGGAAAAAAATGCAGAACCAAACAGCTCTTCTTCAGCTGGTTTGTTATCAATCCTAACTTCTTTGCAAGCTAATCATACCAACCTCACAAGTGATCCCAGGGAAAAAAAAAATCCAACATTGAAAGACTCCGCAAGATATGCATCATCGAGAAGCATAAGTGTCTCTAGACAACAGGTAGTAAACAGTAGGACACTAGGCAGCACACACAGAGAGAGCAAGGAATGTACTGACCGGAGCAAATAAATCATAGCCCTTGACTTTCACATCCCACGATTGCTTTGCAAGATCGACTGCCACTTTCACAAAAAGCCGGCCACCCTCTTCTGAAACTCTGCTCCGCCATCTCTTGGGCTTTCCCGTCACATGCACCAGGATTTGTTGATGGTTATTCCTCAGCTTTACAAATCCATTCACCCTCTCCATTACCCTGCAATGATGAATTCAAAAAATATATATATTCAGAGCTTTTGTTAGAAGCATAGAAGTTCTAATTGACTGACATAAGCAGGAGGGTCATAAACATGGGTGGCTTTTGTTGCCCACAAGCATTTTCTTCAGCCTGGACCCAGTAGTACTGAGTCTCAGTTGGGAATCTCAGTTGGTTCCAAGACTCTAGCTCAACACTGAAACTTGGGTCTTCCTGAATTTTGTGGTCATCTTACAAAATCTAGTGGCAACCACATACCTGGCCTCTTGATCACCATAGGCCAAGAGTGTGAAGGTGCCATCCTTGAAATACACTGATTCAAGAGCGATGGGAGTCCAGCCCTCAGCTTGAGAGACCTCAACTCGTCTCTTAGCCAGTCTTACAAGCCTCCTAATTATCACCTTCATGCGTCTCCTCAGACCCTGACCAACCACCTCAGTTTCTGAAGAAAGATTTCCCCATAGATCATTGAATTGGCTAACCCTGATACCATTCACTTCCATTGGAGTCGATGCCTTGGGCCCAGCAGTTTGAACCTTTGACCCTTGTTTGATGGTTTTAGCACCAACTGTTGTTGAATCATCACTGTGGCCTTTCTCCTTCTCACTTCCAGAAGATACTTCTGATAATCTTTGCAGGTCTTCTTGTTTGGTGCTTGCAGTTCTTGACATGCTTCCACTTGGGGTAGCCTCCTGACTGCTGTGAACCACCAGACCTGATTTTTGCCACTTTTCTCTCTCGAGCTTTGCAAACATTGTCCTGGCAGCAAGGGCACTGCGCTGGAGGTTTCGGGTCTGATACTCGGCTTTTGTCAGAATCGGAGGTTGCTTGGTAGACCATATTCGTAGCAACTTGCGTCTCACAGGTCTCAACACCCTTGTCTCTGTCCAGTTCTTTGCTTTCAATACTGAGCTTTTCACCTCCATTACCAATGTGGGTTCCTCTTCCAGTTCGTCATCCTCGAGCCCTGGATGGAATGTTTCTTGCTCACCACTTACAATTGCATCTTTCTCCATCCCTCTCATTGCTTGACCGACCTGGTGTTCTTCCTCACCCTCCGACTCACCTTCTGCAATGCACTTCAAGGTTCCGCTGCTCCCAGAACTCTCATCAAGCTTAGATCCAACATCAACACCACCACCCATCACATAACCAGATCTAGCAGCAGAACGTGCAGCCACATCCCTTTCTTGCAACAAACTAGCACCCATTTCCTCCCGTGAAACTCGCCGGAGCTTGGTCCGCTTGTCAAGACCAGGCTCTGAGCTCTGGTGCAAGAACTTCTTCTCAGAGGGAGCGGGAATCCCTAGCCATGACCAATCCTCCTTTTGAGCAACAAGCATATGCGGATTCATCACAACAGCATTGATAACCACTTGACCCCTTTGCAAACTTACCAGGGGACGCACACGGATCTCTATCCCTGGAAGCTCTCCACATGAGAATTCTTCTGCATGTGGGCCGACAGAGCTCGGCCCAAGTGTTAAGGATAGTGGAGAGAGCCTTTGAATATTCCCCAGCTCCACTTCGCGACCTAGATATGAACCCACAATGCTCGCCAATGGAGGCAACAGTTTTTCCTCCATATAAGCTCGAGCTTTTGCTTGCCCATAACGAGCACTTCCACCCATCAACAGCAGTAAAGCAATCCATGCCCCTGCCTTGAAGAATCTTCCTCGGTTTTGTTGATTTAACAAATGGGGTGACAAAAAACTTGCGTTGAAATGCTCTCTTGGAATCTGGTGATGAGGAGTCGTCTTCTTCTTCTTCCGCCACCATTTGCTCCCAGAATCAAGCAGACTGGAGAATGTGTTGCGGCTTTGAGGTTGGAAACTGTACAAAGGGAGCCAGTTTGGCAAAGGCGAAAACACAGTGGGTTCATTACCCACAAATCTCTTCTTCTTCTTCTTCTCCTCTGGCAATGGTGGTGGTGGAGTCAGTCCCCTTGGTTGCTGCTGCCTACGAAATGCTATGGATCGTGTGTCCCCAAGAAACTGTTTGTAGAAATTTGCAGGATCAATTTGGCGTGACTCCAGCAAGTTGGTTGGAAGACCCAAGCTTATGCTGCTGCTGCTGCTGCTGCCCCCGACAGTAATTGTTGCTGGCATCCTGCATGGTAATGGCCACTCTGTTCCCCTCTAAACCCTAATCAACCCTAATTCGCCACCACCATCATCACCATGGCTGCTGAAGGCTTGGACTACTCATCTTCATGGCATTAGATCTTTGAATCTGTTTCCATGCAAAAGAAGTCAAATGTTTTGGCAACTGCAAGACAGCAAAAAGATAGAGCACTTGCCGTGTTCAGAAAGACCTCTTTCGTTTCCTTTGCCCTCACAGATAGTCTCCTCCCACTGTCATTCTTTCTTTCTGTAGCAAGGATTGCTTTTCTGGTCTCTTCAAAGCCAAAGTTTGTGTCTACTTGCTGAACTGAAAGACCCACTTCCCTCAAAAATCACAGAAAACACTCTTCTGTTCCTCCTTATTTTTCCTTTCTTTCTTGGCTCAAGATCTGCATGAGCTTGTGGAAGCTGGGTGGTTTTGTTGGCGACCCAAATGCTCTAGAGACTGAGTGACTTCATGAATTTGAGTGAGTGGAAAAGACGATATCCAAAATCAATCAAGCAATCCTAAACCCTCCCCACCATTGCATGCTGAAGAATCATCAAACACCATACAGATGTTGTTGTTTGTTGTCGTTGCAAACACAAAGTGTGTTCCATTTCACTCACATGAAACTGAAAGTCCCCTGTTTGCTGCTGCTGCTACTACTGCAAGCTCCTCTTCCTCCTGCAAGCTCCTGGTCCTCCTCCTCCTCCTCTTCCTCCTGCTGCTGCTGCTGCTGCTGCTGCTAAACAAAAGCCTTAATCTCATTCTTCCTTCTTATGTCGCAAACCTCCAAAAGCAAACACATTCTTCTTCCCAACCCACAACCACAAAGGAGAAATTTTCTTCCCACCAACACCTTGATTGCTCGATTCTCACGAGAACCATTCCTTCCCATCATCAGATCCGTGAACCCATTCATTCCTTTTCCGTTCCCTTCCCCTTCCCTTCGCGCTCTTCGTGTGCAGCAGGCTGATTTCCGATTACCCTAGCTAGCTAGGGTTTCGTTTTGGTGCCAAGATCCAGAGATTCGTGACTGTAATACTTACCTGCGACAAGAATCGCAATCGCGACGATGTGCGCGCGCATCCTATCCCACCATCGTCGCCAATTCCCGAGCATAGACTGTTTGCCGATCTATCGATCGATCGGAGAAGGCAAGTACATCCTCAACTAGGGTTCATGTTCCGTTCTTGTTGTTATCGTTGCAGCTGCTGCTACTACTGTTATTGTTGTGTTTGCGATGCTGGTGAATCGTCGCTCTTCGAGGCGACAGCGCCTTTGAAAGGCCGGCCGCTGCGATTCCTTTCTTGGTTTGTTTGTTTATTTGTTGTTGCACTTTCGCTTCCTCGTGCTCATGACAGTGCACAAGAAGAAGCTAGTTTTTTTTTCTCTGAAGGTTTTGGACAATCTTCCAGTGCATGTGACAACAGGTTCTGCTCCAGTGTGCCACCGTGCTGCTCTATCATCGCCCTCCTCCTCTTGGAGTGGAGGAGATCTTCTTGCACCAACTGCTTCTGCAGCAGCAGGTCAGTAGTTAGTTTCTTAGGGAAGGAGAAGGAGAAGGAGGAGGAGGAGGAGGAGGAGGGGATTTGTTTGTCCAAGTCTCATTTATTTCAAATGCTTTTGTGCTGCAAAATCTAATGCGAAGACTGTCTGTCTGGTTGTGCATTCTCTCTGAGAGATCCGACTGTTTTTTTTTTTTCTTTTGTTGCTGAATTTTCTTTTTTTTTGTGTGTGATCAATATCCAAACACAAAATGTTTTGCTGGGTTTGTGTGTAATCCATCCAAATATGAATGTTTCTTTTTAGTGTGGTGTTTTTGTTCGTGGAAGATGCTGATGATGATGATGATCTGTGTTATGATGGAAAAAAAGAAAGTCCCTCATAAGAGGTGTTTTGTATGTTTGAACCACCCAGTTCCTTCCTGCAGGTCAGAAAGAGAGACTTTGGCGCAAGTTCTTTGCAGATCCCTCTCAGTGGTGGGATGGTAGGCTGCAGAAGGTAAAAATGAGTTCTGGTTTTCTGGTAGTCACAATTTCTCTGTCTCCCTCTCTCTCTCTCCAGTGGAGGGGTATGCAAGTAGTACATATGGCTTCTTTCTTTGTTTGTCGAGATCGCTGCCTGGTCTGGCTGAAACTGTAAGGATGCATAGCTGATAGGATTGATTTTAGGACTTTCATATTGTAGGTGAATGCAAAGTATCCAGATTTCAAGCATAAGAAGACACATGAGGTACTTTGGCTTGATGATCGACAGAAACCCTTGTGGGTGGAAGCGGAGATGGATGCCATGGCATTACGATTGGACAGATGTTTGTGGAATCGAAGCCTTGCAAGAAATGTCAAGGCTGGGAGATATGAGAAGGCGATGGAGATTTTCCAGCAAATGCAAGAACAAGGGATGAGTCCAGACAAATTCACTTTCCTTCCGGTGCTCAATGCCTGTGCTGGCCTACGAGCACTGGAACAGGGCAGGCATGCACATGAACAGATTGTTAAAAGCTGTTGTGAGTCAAATATCTTTGTGGGGACGAGCCTTGTTGACATGTATGCCAAATGTGGGAGCCTGGAGGATGCTTGGAGAGTGTTCAACAAGATGCCCTCACGGAATGTGGTCTCGTGGAATGTTATGATATTGGGACATGTGAAATGTGGGCAAGGGCACAAGGCATTGGAACTCTTTCAAAAAATGCAACATGAAGGTGTGCAACCAAGTTGTGTCACTTTCACTGGGGTCCTGAATGCATGTGCCAGTGTAGTGGCACTAGAAGAGGGCAGGCATGCTCATGAACAGATCATTTTATATGGTTATGACTCTAATGAATTTGTGCAGAATAGCCTCATTGACATGTATGCTAAATGTGGAAGCATGGAGGATGCTTGGAGAGTATTCAGCAAAATACCCTCACCACATGTGGTCTCTTGGAATGCTATGATATCGGGATATGTGAGATGTGGGCAAGGGCAAAATGCCTTGAAACTATTTAGAAAAATGCAACAGGAAGGTGTGCAGCCAGATGGTATTACTTTTGTGGGGGTCTTGAATGCTTGCGCAAGTGTAGTGGCACTTGAAGAGGGCAGGCAGGCTCATGAAAAGATCATTCAAAGTGGTTGTGAGCTGGATGTGTTTGTGGGGAATAGCCTTATTGACATGTATGTCAAATGTGGGAGCATGGAGGATGCTTGGAGAGTGTTCAACAAGATGCCCTCACATGATGTGGTCTCTTGGAGTGCCATGTTGTTGGGCCATGTGAAACATGGGCAAGGGCAGTATGCATTGGAACTATTTCAACAAATGCAACAGGAAGGTGTACAGCCAGGTCCTGTCACATTTGTGGCTGTCCTCAATGCATGTGCCAGTGTACTGGCACTTGAAGAGGGCAGGCACGTTCATGAACAACTCATTCAACATGGTTGTGACTCTAATATCTTTGTGCAGAGTAGCCTTGTTAACATGTATGCTAAATGTGGGAGCATGGAGGATGCTTGGAGAGTGTTCTATCAGATGCCCTCACGGAATGTGGTCTCTTGGACTGCTATGCTTCATGGGTATGCCATGCATGGGCTTGGTAATGAAGCTCTTGCACATTTTGAACAGATGTGTCAACAAGGTGTCAAGATCAATGATGTCACTTTTGTCTGTCTGCTGTCAGCTTGTAGTCATGCAGGCCTAGCAGATGAAGGTCTGCACTACTTTGATTCTATGGGCTCAGTTTACTGTATATCTGCAACACTGGAAAATTATGCTTGCATTGTCGATCTTCTTGGCCGTGCTGGCCGTTTGCTGGAGGCTGAGGATTTTATCAATACAATGCCCTTTGAACCAAATGTGGATGTGTGGAAGACCTTGCTTGGTGCTTGCAAAATCCATGGCCATGTACAAATGGGTGAAAGGATAGCAAAACGTGTTGTTGATTTGGACCCTGCAGATGCTGCAGGCTATGTGCTGCTGTCAAACATTTATGCTGCTGCTGGCAAGTGGGATCTCAGTGTAAATGTTAAACAGCACAGAAAGGAAAGCAGCATGAAGAAACATCCAGATCGTATGTGGATTGGATTGGATTGACAAATGATGTGCATACACTTGTACTAGATGATCAAGATCATCCTCCAAACGACTGGGATTTTTGCACAAGTTAAGAGAATTTGCAGGGAGATGAAATATGCCAGGTATGTGTGTCAGATACAAAAGTGGTCCTGCATGATGTAGGTGAAGGAGAAAAGTTGTTTCATTTGTTTCACCAGAGTGCGAAACTGGCATTGCATATGGTCAGCAGCACACCTCTCCCATATAATGATCTGTATTTACAAGAATCTGTCAATATGTGGCAACTGCTACATTACCGCAAAGATAGTCACATTCGTAATCATAGTCAGAGACACCAAGTGCTTCCATTACTTTGACAAACAGTGTTTGTACTTTGCAGGAATTGTTCTTGCTGCCAGCCTCTTCACAACACAAGGCCTAGTTGACCAAAGTTGGTGTTGGGTTGGTTCTGGAGTTTCACAATCAGGATCATGATACTGATGACAATGTGCATGATGATAATGTCCATGTCATGAGAGATATCTTTAATCCTTATTGGGTTGAGTGTGCTGAAAAACCCATTGATGATAACAACAATGGTGACATTTCAGAGGTGGATATAAACCTTGAAGTGGCCATAGAACATCATGACTGAAGTTGAATCGTCTCCTTCCTATTGGTAGAAGTTCAAATGACATGCTCAAACAATTTGCTGACAAAATTCTTGCAGCTGCATATCGAGCTCTCAATTGATTGAGCATCCAAACACAGCAAGCAACACTCAACTTGCTAGCACATTGGTTGTGCTAGCTTAAGGGCCTCATCATGGTCATCAGCTCCCCAGAAATATGTTGCAAGAGGTTTATGAGAAGTGCTGATGGGATGCCTCCCAATCCTCTCCGGAAAGAATTCCCACAAAGCAAGTGAAGTATTGCAGTCATGGAGTTGGCATGTCGGAAACCAGAGTGGAAAATTTCAGGGCTTCCATTGAGATGGTTGTATTTGAGAGACGGCAGAGAAAAACAAATGGACCCAATTATGCATGATACTACAGGATTAAAGGGGCAGTGAGAAAAAAGTGGCACAGATTAGCGGGACTAATTTATCAAGTGCCATTGTGAATGAAAATTGTACGAAATATAAAACAATTTCAAGATTATAATTTTTCACAATTGGCTACAAAAAGCTGCAAGAGAACTTCACATGTTAGGATTTTATGACAGAGATGTGTCTCAGTTTAAATGACCAAGATGCTGAAATGTACTATTGAGTGAAACATGTGCTATTAGAGTCAACTAAATAAAATGATCTAACAAGCAAGGATCAATGAGGAATACGTATACACATAAAAGTTAAAGAAAAGTATGCCATTCAAATAGCACATTGAAAATGCCAAGATCTATGCATATGCACAGGAAGACTTCAAAACAGCAGTACTGTACACATTGCTCACAAGCCATGGTGAGCCCACAAATAAATAAGCAAATGCATATGTTACAATGTACTGGGCAGTTGTACATACATACTCACTTCCACAGTTGGAATCAAAGCAAAAGAAAGGTAATGTTATGTAATAACACAAGTGGGACTAACCATTTCATTTGGTTCTGTGGAAGTTACCATCAAGGCCCCCAGTGAATTTTCAGTCAAGAGGGGAAGATACGTTTGGGTTCTTCCAAAACAGTATGTTTATGAAGCTCTCTGATGATTCACAGATAAGGCTGTAAGAATTATAAGTGGGTGATGTACCCACATGTAAAGGTGCAAGAATTTACTTCTTAAAAAATTGCAAAAAGAATAGGGTTGCCTGTGGGTATATACAATGGACATTAATTTCTGTACAGACATGGATGTTGATCAATTGGTGCAAAGTTCATGAGCTTGGACCAAGAGTTGTGACACCTCTCTCAAGTCAGAACTTTGAGGATGAGGCAGCACGATGTCCACACAGCCATGGATGCAGCTCGGAGCACAATAGGGTGCCTGTAAACCCTGTTCCACATCCCAGAGAGTTATTTCCCACATCAGTATTTTCAGCATTAGGGACAAAAGTTAAACACAAGATGTAAGTACCATGGCTGTCAAATGCAGAATATATGGAAAAGTTCAATAAATTCTCAAATGCACAACAATATTTCACAGGTTGTAAAATCTTACGAAAGAGCTGTTGCACCCCAAGAACCAGCAGTGTAGAGGAATTTGCCAGTTTCCCAAAGTTGCCGAATTTTCCCCTTCTTCTCCACCTTCTTGAATGCTTGTGCTATTGCTGTTTCTCATACAACACAGAAAATGTAAACTCGTTTGTTCCAAAACCAATATAGCTCCTCAAACTGCAGCTCCAAACCAGATGCAAAAGGTCTTGCATATCCTTGCAAAAATCCACATATCTAAGGACTACAGGGGGCGCAAAACTCAAATAGGTATTTCTGATCATTTTAAAAGGTGGATTATGCAACCTAGACAAGGAAAGTCAAAAATTTTACCATCTTGCAGTTCCTTTGCAGACAGGTTCTGCAACCCAACACCCAAAGACAGAACATGAGTCCAGATGTTCTGTCCATCTCCACCAAAATTATCCATAACAATGCCTACAGCATATGATAGGGGCCCAGATTTTTGGGTCCAATTGGTACACAGAGGATTGACTCAACTTTTCTTCAGAGGAAAAGGATTCTTATGGGTTACAACTACCTAATCAAGGAAGCTACACAGACTGCACATCCTGCCAAGGTTTCAGATTCATTGGTTCACAAGTTGACAAAATCAATCAGTCTCCACTCAGGCTTAATTGGTGTTCTAGGGTCACAGTTAATTGTAGTGCACCTGACCAGTTAAGCTGCTATTATTAATGGTGAAAACATACCTTTGCTTGAGGGATGGAGGAGATGTAACGAGCCATGAAGCTTGCAATGCTATCAACAATGTCCTCATGGTTGATCACAATGTAGCCATCAGCTCCCAAACAGTCCTTCACCTCCTTGGGATCCGTGTGGACCAAGTCATTTTCGGAGAGCCATAGCCAGCCATTTGGATCATCCAAGTCAGCCCTGACAAACATGCCATCTGCATGCAATGTTTGTTATCAGCCAACAAGCAGGAATAGTTGGAACAAACTCACTCATTATACAGGGTACAATTTCATGGTGATCAGTTTGTTCCAATGCATCAACAACCTGACAGTTGCCAACATGTACTAAAATTAACCCTTAAACTGCAGAATTTGGAAACCTAATTTCAAGACTACTTTGCAGCAATCTCATCACAAAGTGTTTTTCCCTTGAAAAGACAATGACTTAATCAGTTTTCTTAGTTGTCCAAGTCCATTAATTGCACGCAATATTGACCAACAGGTGAAAATCCTGGGTACAGGGTAGAGTCTATTGCCAGGATTAAACACACATGTAAAAAAGCAGTAAGCATTTCATGGATCATAAGATGGAATTGCAACCACTTCAGAAAGAGTCAAGAATTTCTCCCCCTCTGTTTTCATTAGTACAAAATTTGGAATACACTGACAGGTGAGAAACCCTAGGTGCAGGGTAGAGGCTATTGCGAGGCTTAAAGATGCACACAAGAAAAGTAGTAAGCATTTCATGGACTTGTAAGAAGCTGGAATTGCAACCACTTCAGAAAGAGTCCAGAATTTCTCACCCTCCGTTTTTACTCACATGGAATCTGCAATTCACTGATGGGTGAAAAGTCTACATGCAGTGTTTAAGGCTATTGCCAGGATTAAAGACGCACAGAAGAAAGTAACATGTGTTTGATGAACTCATAAGAAGACCAAATTGCAATCAGTTCAGAATTTTTTCAACTCTCTTTTCTTCTCAGTAGCATGGAATCTGCAATTCATGGAGAGGTGAAAACCCTAGCTGCAGGGAAGAGTCCATTTACAGGGTTAAACACACCCATGAAAAAAGCAGTAAGGACTTCATGGACTCATAAGAAGACAGAATTGCAATCACTTCAGAAAGAGTCCAGAATCTTTCTCACCCTCTGTTTTCACTAGTATGGAATCTGAAGATGTTGCACCAGTGTCCAGTGACAATGAGTTTAGCTTCTCTAGAAATTCATCAGATGCTAGAGTTATCTTCAGTTTCTCATACACCTGCTTTTACAACCAAAGAGAAGAAAAAACCATTGCTCAAGATTGCACCCCAAAACACTACCTTGATTTTGAATTTTTGCATAATGGACACACGAGAGAGTGTTCAAGTATGTTGCAACTTCAGAAGAAATGTTAACAACACAATTTTTCCAGAAAATCTGTCACAGAAACGAAACCCGAAGAAACTAATGTGCACAAGGAAGAAAACTATAACTCCACCTCCATAGAGCGTTCCACAGACAAGGTTCCATTCTCCATTTTCTGCTGATGGAGCTGACCGAAGGCCTGCTGGTACATGGCGATGGTGGCACGTAAACGCATATTCTCCTTCCTCTCCAACTCCAATTCCCCCTCCACCTCCGCAAACTCCCACTCTTTGGCCACGGCTTTAGCCACCCTACGCTGGTGACTCCAGTCTAACACTCCCACCGCCGCCTCCGCCATCTCTCCCACAGCTGCCACCATGTCCACACCATGCCCTCCAACCATAACTCTCGAAACAGAGAGACCCTTCCTCAAACCCGATCCAAGCTTTCCTCACACCAGACCTTCAAAGACTTCCCAGCACACCCAAAAAAATCAAAAAAAAAAAAAAAAAAAGAAAGAAGGGCCAAGGAATTATGGCGGTGTAATTCGATCAACACCCCCAC
>Ga0116231_10007197_pt1 | contig 20591 bp, 7 predicted proteins | sample S1TSphgellanicum_2_FD_89695 | JGI IMG/M metagenome (GOLD analysis project Ga0116231, IMG submission 89695) | Host-associated microbial communities from peat moss isolated from Minnesota, USA - S1T2_Fd - Sphagnum magellanicum MG | ecosystem: Host-associated > Plants > Peat moss > Unclassified...
CCCAAAAAAAAAAAAAAAACCAAAAACCAAAACGTACCGACGACGACGATGTTGTTCTTGCCTTGGCGATGCTGCTGTTTGCTGTGATTGTGGAGAGGGCAAGAGGGGAAGAGAGGAACCGGAAAGTGTAGTCGTGCCTACGTCGATGTGCAGAGTATGTGCCCGCTCTTTCTGTCTCCGTCTGTTTGACCGCAGCGTTGGAAACGCGATGAAATATGAAAAGTTTGCTGGTATTGCATGCCTTTGTGTGTGTGTTTCTTGCCTTACTGGAAATCTCTCTGTCTCTCACTCGTTTCCTTCCGTAATCTGCTTATTTTGGCGTTGTGTGACATGTTGTTGACGCACCGCTGGCCTAGTCATTCTTCGGAAAGATGATTGCTGAGTAATATGTATTCTTGATTTGCATCTTTTACGGTGGTGGTAGAGAGGAGAGTTCTTTCTTCCTTGGATGAGGGGATGTACAACACTACTTATGTTTTACGCGGTGTGCTTTCTCTCTGTGTGAGGAGGTCTCTTCTTGCGTGTCAGTTTTTTATCATTTTGCTCTCCAACTTTTCATGCCGTCGGGAGATTTTTGTGAGAAACCGGGGCATGATGCAGAAGCAAAGAACGGGCGCGACGGTGAATGTACAATGCCTTGATGCTTCAGAACGCATATTGCCCGTCATCAGAGGCTCTAATGTCCAATGACATGCTTGTAGGCTTCTTAAAGCAGAAGTTTTGGTGCCATTCGGTCTCAGGATCTTGTCCATCCTGTTTTCATGCTGATGTTTTCTGCATAGATTCTCTGTGCTGTTCAGGCACACAATTAAGGCGCTGGAGAAGGAAATCACTTTTCAGATCTCTGTCGGACTCTTCTCTGGTGAAGTGCTTAAATCAGTAGTCACTGGACAATCAGGATTGAACTTCACTTGTGGCTGCCGTAGCAGGAGGCAGGTGATCTGGGTTTGATTTTCCAGCTATTCCTTTTGGATGATGCTCTTTTTTTGGGGGGGGGGTGGGGAGCATTTTAGAATCTAACATGCCTTCAGTATGGATTCATGCAGGTTTGCAGGAGGTGTGGTGGAGAGCAGACTTGCTCTCCATGTTGTAAGGGAATCTCTTTGGTTATTCAAGCAAAAGGCCTTGCATGTTGAGTAGGTAAGCAAACTGCCTTAGTGTGCTCTGTTCTTGCAGTACTTACCAATTTTATGATCCAATAATATGTGTTAGGCTTTGATGCTTTGCTGTACAGGGGCGAGCAAAAATGAAATGGAGATTATCCTCACCAGCAAGCTTGGTGCAGTTTGGATGAGGATTTTGTTGACTTAAATTAGGTTTGCTGCTTGAGTGCTTGCTGATGCCGTTACTTGAGTCTTCTTGTTGCTTTGAGAAATGCATTAGAAATTCAGGATGAAGATTCTTTATATAATTTTGCCCTAATAATGAGCAGATTATCACTCCACTCCTCTATTCCCACTGGTGGGAGCTGATGATGTCAGTGGTGAGCAATGGCAGCCAATCGCTGACATTCATGTTGAAGGTGTTGGTCTGACCAGAGCTGACAAAATGATTGCTTTATGAAGTGTTATTGTAGAGTCTTCTCTGCAATCTCATAGATATTCCTGTTGGAAACTTTTGCAGTTGGTGTTAACCCTCTCCCATACTTGAGACCTAGCAAAACATGAGTGAAATAAACAGAGCATATGATGTTCAGAATATGTGCAATTGTCCTTTACATCTGATTTTGCATTCCCATGCTTTCTACCCTGGAGGTTGGCAGTTTGATTAGCATAGAAATATTTGGTTTGGCTGTATTGCTGTGATTGGTGAATAGGCATCGATGTTTCAAAGTCGTGGGCATGACTACATTACAGAAGGCTGCATGCAATTTTGTGGAAGTGTCCAGGTGGAATGTTCCTTAAGTGTCATGTACTGCTAGTATTTGTTGAATTATATTCTTTGGTTCCATAGGTCCCTTGGTTCAGGGTAGGTTGAGAGCCCTCCTGTTCTTGTGCAGAGGACATAGGACTTGGGGCATCACTCACTTACCTATGCTTTTTGACAGTGATCCACCGGTGCTGGTTGAAATACAAACAAGAGGATATGGGAAGATGCCTCATTGCAACCATGCAATGACAGCTGATGCTGCTTTCACATCATGTGCTTGCACATTTGAGGGGAAAATCAGATTGTCATGGATGTTTTAGTGTTCATTGGCATTTGTGTCTATTGTATTGATCATAAGCTGGTGACTGGTGACCAGTTTTGATGGTTACTGCTGTGTTGGCAGCAATGGATGTATTGATAAGGGTGATGTGACCTTTTTAATAGTGCTTTCAAGTGTGAATTTTGTTATGGAGTTGTCTGGGAAGCAGCACATTTTGTATTCCATTTACACTTCACATCCTGCAATTGCAAGTCCATGCACTGCTGGGAGCTATAGAAGTAAGTGGGGGTGTTATGGTAGCTGGTCACTATCATACATGTTGCTGTTACAGGTCACCAAACATGTATCTGGCTGTCACTATTGTTTAAATTGCCCCTAAGTTCTCCCTATATTTTTTAAGGTTTGGGTTTGTATTTCTTTCTTGTTCACTGATATATTGTTGGATCTGAAATCTCTACACCCTTTTGATTAGGCCATCCCTCAATTTTGTTCAGATTGACTTAAATTGAATCATGGAGAAGTTTTTGATACTTACTGATTATTTTGCAGCTACAAGTTCTGTCAGATTGGCCTCAAGTGCAGTCCATCTTAAATCCTGAAGCTGTACATGTGCATTTCTTGCATTTGTTATGTGTCCTCATCTGCCACTCTGGGACCACTGCCTGCATTTGTTGGATTCACACTTTCAGTGGGATGACTGCATGGTAGTATGTCTGAAGAGATCTCTGAAGTAAACCTTGTACTCTCTTCACCATTATCATTGATGTTACAATGCATTGTTGTTGGTGGGATGAGGATTTGGACTTATGCAAGCCCCTCAATGCTTCTCAACAGGGTTCTACTGTGTTTCATGCACAGGTTCTAAAATTGTGTTGGTGTGATAACATAGGGGGAGCTTTTTAGTATTGAATCCTCTTGCTTGACTCAATGCAGAGTTTGGCTGTCTTGCTGTGATCCTGATCCTTACAGTCTCTGGAAGCTGCAAAGTTTGATTATACCTTTTGATATGCCAATTTGAATGTGTGCTGATAGCTTTCTTTCTTTCTTTCAGCTTTTAGGTCATGATCGGTGAAAGCCAAGTTTGCTGTGTTGCTTGACAGTTCCCTCATGCCTTCCTCAATTTGAGACTTACTTAATCATTCAAATGGCTTGTGTCCTGTGTGTCATTCATTAGGTTTACTTGGCATGTTCAATGTTCAATGAGCTTTAACATTTAATGTGCTTGATGACTTCGAACTCTGGGTTAACATCCTGCAATCCATGGTGTTTTTCAGGGAATATCACCTTAAGGTTAAGAGTCTCCAGCTTGTTATTTGGTGACTGTTCTTCTGTCCCTCCACTTGACAACTCCACCTTTTGTGACACATTGTTCTTTTGAAACCCTTCAAGATTGCAGAGGTCTTGTTTGAGAATTGAATTTTGTACTTTGAAATGTGCAAAAATCTTCTGGACACTGGTCTTTCCTAACCATGAAGCTGATGTGTGCTTTGCATTAGGGGCTCATCTATTCCCATCTTCTTTGTCCCTCCCAAGTGGTTTTACATTGTCTATCTTATCTTTCACACCAGGTAGTACATGACATATTTGTGCATGCAATGTGTGTTTTCTTGAATGTATCTGGTTCTAATTGAAATTATTCACCTGTGGTTTGGGGTCCAGTGAGTGCGGATTGTGGGTATCCACACACCTCCCAACTTCAGTGAGGTGGTCAATCAATCAACTCACAGCAGAATTGAGGGGTGAAGGTTGGGTTTTTAATTCTGAAAAGATTTCAGTTCTACAGACTGGCGCCAGGCTGTCTGAAATTTTAGCTGTGATTACTGGTGTTGTACAATGGATGAGGGCATGGACCCAAGAAGGGGTCCTCCACTCATGGCAGGGAGCCATTGGCCTCCAACTGATGTGAGCTACCAGTCTGGTAGCAGCAGTAGGCTGATCAGGATGGATGAAACAGGTGAATCCTCAGCAGGTGAACATCGTGTGTGTAGCCAAGATTATGGCAAGTATCCGGAATCTAGTAGACCCCCTATCCACAAGCCAGCACAGGCTTCTTCAAAGCTTGTGGCTGCACGGTCCCCTGGTGCTCGAAGAATGCAGAGAGCCCAACAGGGACCCTGGAATGCACTGCAGGTCTTCCCAGAGGGTCTAAATGACCCAGCTCTGGAGTCTACAGGCATGGATGGTGAAACCAACATATTTATGGGTCTTAGTACACAACTGGTATCAGATGAGGATGTGATGCACTCAGGTCAGGAACAAGCAGACATTGAGTATGGTCTACTTTGGGGAAGGGGAGATGACAGTAGTCTTGACATCCTTGCTGCAAGAGAGCCAGTTTTGGGAGGTGGTGCCACAGAACATTTTTCAGGTAGGACAGGAGGACATATAACAGAGCATGTAGGTACTTGGAGTGGAATATCTGGAGGACCACCATTGGGAATCAGGCAAGCTCAAGCAGGTGCAGGTGTTGCATATCCTCGAGGCAGTTCACTCAGCATTAATGAGAGACAGGTGGATGACATTGGTGGGAGTACGAGTGTTAAATCCCTGAACTCTTTCTACAGGGATCACCAAGACTTTCTGAATGGATGCAGAAATGGTGTTAGTGCAAGGGGAGCAGATCATGCCAGTGGAAGTCTGACTTTCAACAATCTGTACGTGGATTCCACAAACTATAAAGATGAAGTCAACTTTCAGGCTAGCACAAGTAATTATGCCCACTCGGCAGAAATGGAGGCATTTTGGGCACCTGCTAGTAGGCATCATGCCATGTTGGATACCCATGCAGCTCGCAGGTCCAATGGAGGCCATTTTGCAACAGAGAGTACTTCAGAAAATGGAACAATTGGTTCTGGTAATGTGAGTAGTAGCTCCAGAAGTTCAGCTTGCAAGAGAAAGAGTTGCAACCCAGTGGTGGCAGCTGGTTCATCTTCTCAAAGTGGTTCTCTTCACAGAGGTGGTTTCTGGGAAAGCTATGATGGAAGGGGAGTTGGAGGTAGTGGCCTGAGGCGATCCAACACAGGTATTGCAGGTTGCACATCCACTTCTGATGGGGCCTCCACCTCCTCTTCAGCAGAGGCAACATTCATGGGCCTAGGTGGTGGACCCTTTGTTGGAGCTGGCATGCTGGAGGATCCCCAATCGCAATATTCAAATTCTGGAAGTGAAACAGAATCATTGCCTGAAGCTCTGAATGAGGGCCGGGCTGGGAAATCTGCAGTCCACAGTAGTACTGCAGGGGGGAGTTCTCAAAGGTCAGCCCGAGCAGGACCAAATGGAGTAGGTTTAATGGAGGCAGGAGCAGTACAATCTCCTCCCTCTTTTGCACGGACTGTGCGTAGAGCTGTGCCAGGACTCAGCCCTGAAAACTGGGGCTCTTGGAGAACTCCACTCACTGACTCATCAATGGATGCAGATGGTAGTATCTCTGCCACCAACCTGCTTGTTCATCAGAGACCTACACCTCTGCACAATGGCAGTCCTGTTGTTGGTGGTAGAATTGGAGCCTCTGCATCTCCACAACACAATGAGGTCATTTTTGGCTCAACTGGCTTAGGAGAAGAGCCAGCTCTTCAATACATGGGTAATAGCACTCGAAGTTTGGCAACCCATGTATCAAGTTCAAGTCAGCTTGGAGCAGCTGTTGCAGCTGAAAGCAGATTACGTGATCATAGCATCAATTACCACAGCTTAGAGAGCATATCTCTCACTGGTCCCTTCCCTTCGAACGCTGTGTTCCCCATGATGCAAACTACTGCCAACTCAGCAGCCCCATCCTCACAAGCCCCTTTAAGGCCACCTCCATATCCTATGATATTGCGGAGCAGACTACAGGGAAGCAGTGCACATACTTCACTACCATCCTCATCGTCATCAGGAACTGCCCCTTCTCATCTGGTTCATGCTCCTCCTTTCAACCCTTCTGTTCCTTCCATAGACTCTCTTCCATTGGCAGCAAGTCTTTTGCAAGGGGCAATGCTGCCTAGGTCATCAGCACCTGGTCTACGTGAGAGAGAATTTTCAGCAGTGGCAGAAAGTCTACTTGGAATGCCTTTCAGGGGATTACATATGTCAGCTGGTGATGGTGCACATCATCCTCGGCTTGTTGCTGAGGGATTGGCTGAGGTTTGTCATCGCAGTTTTGTCTTCTGCTAAGTGCCATAAGGTTTCCAGTTATATTTCTCAACACAAGTGTGTCTTTGAGTTTTTCCTCTATTTTCCTTGGCAAAAGAGCACATGGGTAAAGGATCACCAAGCGTTTTTGCCAGATATTTGGAGTTACAAGTAGATCTGGAGCCTGTTTGACTGCAGCCTTCTTGATGCCTCATTGACACAATTTCTGCATAGTCTTATGTGGTAGTGAGGTTTTTGTTGCTTGAAAACCATGTGTAGCAGATCCTGTTGGCACTGGAGCGTGTTGAGAGAGATCAGGATCTGACATATGAGGTACATTCACTCTTCTGCTTTCTGATGTTGTTGTCCATGTTATTTGTGGGTAGTTATTACTCAGCAAACTTGTTTTCTGATTCCACCATCATTCCATGTTGCTGGAGAATTTCTGGATATCTTTTGATTGTGGAGTGGATTCTTTGGATGATGCTTCAGGATGCTACAGAACTTGTTTACTTTTGGATCTTGTCCAGGAAGCTGTATTCCAGGGTTTTTGACCAAGGATGTGTTACTGTGAAATGTGTAGCAACTTGTGATGCTGGAAGCCACCTTGCTGTTTGGAGGGATGGGCCTGCGTGATCAGCACAGTGATCTGCGTCTTGATGTGGACAACATGTCCTATGAGGTGCCATGCTACTGGAACCCTTAATTTCAGTTTCTGGTAGATGTCTTATGTATGAACTTGGACTGGAGTATATTGCATACAGAAACCTACATTGGTGGAGTCTGTGATCTGTAATTTTCAGGTAGATTGTATATGATCCTGTTGCAAGAGACGACAGTGTGCAATTATCAGTTATGATGTAATGCTGTCTCTTTGACTAGTGTCTGAAGATTGCAGTGTGGGTAACTGCTTTGCTCAATCATCTACATTGACACTGAAGGAGAATTTTATCTTGGTGAGGTTTGAGTTGAATTCATTCATGAATGCTTGTTGGGTCTGTGGCTAACATTTTCAAATTCTTCGTGAGAGTACAGGAGCTGCTTGCTTTGGAGGAGAGAATAGGCAATGTCAGTACAGGAGTGACTTTGGAGGTGATAGGTCAAAGGCTGAAAAGAAGTCAATACTCCTCCCTTGATGCAGTGGTTGATCAATTCTCAGAGGAATGTGACATTAAATGCAGCATCTGCCAGGTATAGACATGTCTGGCTGTGTATGTATCACTGCCCTATTTTGTGCTCCGTACTGTTCACAGCATGAAATAGTGTTTGTGAATGATCTGAAGTCACCATGTTGTCATATTTCTATTATACTTTCTTGCAAATTGTCTGAGACTCTTATTTTCCCACTATTCATGTCATTTTTGTGTCCCCTTAAATTCACAGCCTATGGAAAGGCATGGACTTAGGCAAGGTCTTCTTTGCTCTACACAAAACTTATATTCCACCTATCACAGTGGAGGTGTGGAATTTGCATGTGTGACACATAAGGTGGTTTGATATCTGAGATATGAGCAGATTTATGGCATTTGAGGTCAATCAGAGGTAATAACAAATGAAAGTATTGTCTTCCATTTTTGCAGGAGGAGTATGTGGAGGGTGATGAATTGGGAAAGACTGATTGTGGGCATGGATACCACTCATTGTGCATCCAGCAGTGGCTTCTTCTGAAAAACCAGTGCCCCATTTGCAAAGCAGCTGCCTTTTCCTAGCACTTGCAGTTAGAGATTTAATTCTGTGTCAGCATCTTTTGCCTCTACATAATAGTGGAGGTGTTCTAATTCTTCTGTTCTCTGAGAGAAGGGGCACCCTGCTCCATTGTACCAGGTTCTGTTCAAGCAGGTGGTTGTCTCTGGTTCTGGTACACTAGTTGGTTGTCCTCTTGTCAGGTTTGCATCCTTGTCTTAGTTCCATACCAATAGTTATTGTGAGTTTTGTGCCTCTCTGTTGGGCAAATTCACAGGGATTGATGTATTGGTTTAATGATAGGTGCTGAGCAATTGGAATGTTGTTTTGTCTCTTTGCCATTAAATGGGCAAAGAAATTCGTTGTTCTTGCATAGCCGTGGTAAGGGCAAAAGATGCAGACCTCTTACTAAAGAATCAAGTGCAACTCTGTGCTTAGTGTGTGACCAATTCTATCACTACTGTGGATGCAGCTCAGGTAAAATGTGTGCCCCATATCTTTGCAGCCAGGCTTAGTCAGGTTTTCCTGAGGTTTTGGTAAGTGTATTTGATCGTCAATTTGATTTTTGTGCAGGCATTTGTGTGCAGTGTCTTCCCTGCTATTGATTAGGAAAGTGATGGTCTGACACTTTGTGAGTGGTTCTCATAAGGTTATGACTGCACTCATTGTCATGTTATCTTCAATTTATTGTTTAGGAGTTTTCTCTGCAAGCTCATAGGTATGTTTCTGCATCCAAGTACTCAACAGTGGTGTGCTTAAAGGATGTGTTTAGGATGCAGAGGCCCCAAGCATGACACTTCTTATGTACGCTCTCTCTGCCTTATGCTTACATGCTTTGCTTTGTATAGGGACAAGCTAAACTGAACTGAAGCTTACTCTCACAAGCTTGTTAGCTTTTTGGAGCTTGAATGTGAATACTACTGACTTTTTCTATTAGCTATGTTTCTTAAGCGGTAGTGAACATTGGGATCTAGTCTTCCTGTTGCATCCAGAAATGCAACTGAAAGTCACGACTCAGATGTTTTGCCCTGTGTCTTGGGCAAATTATTGTATACTTTATCTACAGGCACTGTGAAGAGCTGATGAAGTCATTCAGAAGTCATGGAATCTCTTCACTGCTATGCATGAAGAGGGTGATGGTGTGAGCTATGACTATGCTCATCAACATGCTTCTTTCAAAGTATTGGAAGTGGAATTTTCTGGCAATCTCACAGAAGTTTTTGCTCTAATTATGGGTTACAATTTTTAATTTTTAGGAGTGCAAAATAAAGTCTTGATAGGACAGGATCTTCATAGGTGAGTGATGTGTTCTTGTAGAAAAGAAAGTACATGTTTTTTCTCAAGAGCTTCAATCTTCTTCTTCCCTTGTTGATGTTGAAGCTCTTATATTTTCACAATTCCCAGTAACAAGTTTGACCAATGACCTGTTTATAAGGGGATTGGAACATGTTACTTGTGAGTCAAGAGTATACATGATATTGGTTTCCTAGTAACAATGGGAACATTTGTTAAAACACTTCGAAAACCTTTGCCTAAACATAGTTGATATATCTCTAAGCAACTAACCAACCCACCTTGTTAAAAATTGGCTTATGTTGCTTGAAGCTCCCACACAAACAACCTTTATATCTTTATTATTGGAGAATAGAAGAGTATGATGCTGTTCCATTCCTTATTGGTTGTTATTTGCAAATCAATTACTGAATTGAAACTTGATAATCTATCAAAGTTGGAAGATATAACAAAAATCTTAAATGGTGAGGCATAAGGAACAACAATTTAGATGTTGAAATTTCAAATTCTGGCAATGTGATTTGGTCAAATGTCATGTGATACAAGATTGCTGCCCAACACTATTGAACTATTGGATTAATGCTCAATGCTATTGAACCTAACAAACGTTGATCACAAAGAAGCAATGTCTCCGCCCCAGTGAAAACAGATGTGAAAGTGATTGTGAGACGTCTCTGCCCTAGCAAAAAAAGGTGTGTACTGTCTCTGCCCTGGGCAAAACAGATGTTCTTATGAAAGTGATTGTGTAATGTCTCTGGCCCAGGAACAATAGTTGTGGTTATGGAAGAAAGGTTGTTCTTGAACTTCTGTGATGATAGTGTGGAACATAATCAGGAAGTTTGAATGCAAAATAAAATAGTTTATGATTAGTCCAATAATCTTCAACAACTCTTGCATTGTTGATTAGGTACATCTGTCTAGAACCGATATAGTTGAGAAACGTACATTTGTGGCAACTTCATTAAATTGAAGATAGAATGAATTCTTGTTGGTCATTTGTTTGTGTTGAATTTGGTCAAGCATATCAACATTGAAGTTGTTGACAATTATTTGTGAACAACATGTTGAGTTCAAATATTTTTCAAAATTGATAGTAGAATGGCTCACTTGGTGAGGTGCAAGTAGAAACCAATATGTAGTTTTGTAGACGAAGCATTTTTATAGCTATATTTGGATAAATTTGAAAGTTTTTCATTTGCAAAGGTTGAAGATCGAAGAAATGGTTTTTTTATTTTTGAGACATGATAGTGATGTGTACGTTAATCCATGTTTGTAAACATCAATAGGATCAAGTGTCAATAATCCAGTATTAATGCTTGTGCTCGATGTATGGTGTGAGGTACGATTAATTGTATGGGAAATTATATCTGTGTAGGATATCTTTTAAGGGTATATAAGTGAATTTTTTATAATCATAAATTGGTCACTTTTAGGGTTATTAAATAAGATCTATATAATTTCTTTTGAATTAGAAAATTTAACTTGAACTTTGGGATATTTCAGTTGCAGCTTTTACTAAACCACCATGTGTCATGTAATTACTAGTACAAATTCAACTTGTTCATGTTTTTTTAACTTGAATTTTAGAGTGTAAACCACTAGTGAAGTTGCATCACTTTGTAATTGGAATTCTTTAAGGTAAAAACTACATTCAATAGTTTTTTATACATCCAACAAAACCACAATCAATAAATAGTTTTGTTGGATGTACAAAAAACTATTGAACTTTCTAGTATGAAAGTTTGTGTTTTTTGGACCTCAAAATGCTGAAAATTAAATTTGTCAACATGAACATCTTTGGGAATAACCTAGTGTTTCAAAAACTTGGCTTGGTGCAAGAGTTATGATATTTCTAAACTAACGGTGAGTTTGATTTGGAATCAATATGTTTTGCACAATGGATATCTAATGCAACATTTCTTGTACATTTTCAAATTTATCATTGTTGTTTTGACATGTGTCTACACTATTATTTTTTGCATTAATGAATTGATTCTTGAAACAATGTTAATATATTGAATCATTGTGGATGAATTGTTAATTTAACATTTCCATAAAATGAAATATTAAGGTCACCATGTAATGTCATCATGATGACATTTGAAATCATATTATTTGTTAGATAAAAAGACTAGAATTTCATATGTTCCTTTAATGATAAACCAATAGTTTTTTTTATTTTGCATGGAAGTTGAAATGATATTGATTGAGTTGAATTTATGACTATGCCAAAAGCATGGATCTATAACTACATTCATAATTAATTTTGTAATCATATGTGACACACATGACTACATGACCAAATAGGTTGTGGGATCCATGTTTTCATTATCTCCAAAAAATCTATTATAACTTCAACTAGAAGTCATTTTTTTTTAATGAAGATGGGATTTTAATAGTTAATAAAATGAATATGCATGTTGATGATCTTATTAAACCTTAACAAGCAACAATAATTGTGAAGGGTGAAAGCACACAACAATGGTCAAAAATTGTTGTCACAAATTGTACTTTTTGAAATTGTGTGTTTTTGAACTTCTACTAAACTAATATTGAAATAGTTTTTTTGCAAATAATACTTGGAATAAAGTAGTTCAAAACCCAAAGAATAAGATAGTTAAAAAATTGAAATTGATATTATAAAAAAATATATTAATGAAAAAACTGTAATTGAAACAATATACTACAAAGTGCAAATATACTTTAAAACCATTCAAACGATTATCAAACTTTGATTTAGTACTCAATCATATATTACATATGAGTTCATTATCCCAATCAATTATATATGAAGAATTCCACTCATGTGATTTCACAAAAAACAAGTGGATGAAGTTTTTCATTCAAACAAGCGTAAGTGTGTGAATATGACACACTCCCAACTCCTTAAAGGACTCAAATGTGAGCCCAAGTAGAAAACAGCGGAAGAGGGAGGAGTCGGAGCACGCTCCCTAGCTCACAACATTTTGAAGGGTAGAGGGGCGTGTTGGAGCTCCGGGATGGGACTAGGAAGAGTTGACAAGCTTCACTCACTCACACAGGCCTGCACAAAACCCACACAAAGTGGTTAGTGCATAGTTGGAACACCCTTCGTGCTAGGACGAGCCATGGGCAACACGGACACACAAGACTCACCACGGCCCGGACTTGGGGGAAGCCACCACCTTCCCCCTTATAGTATATTCTGTGGCTGGCCACGGAGCTTACATCCAAATGGCTTTTCTCTCCCGAAACTCCGGGACTCCCGAGTGGGAGTCCCGAAATCCCGCCAGCTGGGTCTCCCGCAACTTTGGAGCCCCATAACTTTACGAACAAACCTCCGATTGAAGTGCGATCTAAAGCAAAGTTGTAGCTCTCATTGAGAGCTTTCCAACAATATGTGGCACGCCCCTGCAGCTAAGTAAATCGTGTCGATTCCCGACTTTTTGTGGTCGGGAGTCAAATTGGCAATTTGACTCCCAGCCCTTCTTTTGGCCATAACTTACGTTTCAGATGTCCAAATGAGCAATGTGAGCCCACTTTAGACATCTACGTTCCAAGATCTTTCCAATGATATAAAGAACGCCACAAGCCATTGGGTTTTGACCCCTGCAATCACTCTCTGAAGTTTCGGGAGTCTATCGGGACTCCATCTCCCAAAGTGGGAGTTGCCTTGAGAGTGTGAGTGTTCACTCCCTCACATTCCCTCACACTTTCTTACACTCTCGGGAGTATGTGATATGACTCCCCGGCTTCCTCTTGGCCCGCAACCTTGCAATGCCTTTGCTTTGATTCTCGGGCTTCCTTCCTCTTGGCCCGCAACCTTGCAATGCCTTTGCTTTGATTCTCGGGCTTCCTTCCTCTTGGCCCGCAACCTTGCAACCCCTTTACCTTGGTCGCGCCCTCACACTTTCTTACACTCTCGGGAGTATGTGATGTGACTCCCCGACTTCCTCTTGGCCCGCAACATTGCAATGCCTTTGCCTTGACTCTCGGGCTTCCTTCCTCTTGACCCGCAACCTTGCAACCCCTTTGTTTTGGTCGTGAGCCCAAAGCTAAGGTTGTGACAGAATATATAAAAGATTTTTGAAAAAATAGTATCATTTGAAAGATAACAAGAATTGTGTGGGAGGTTTTGTGTCAAAAATCCATTTTTAATGTTTCTCAAAACACTAGATGAAATGTGAAAAATTTTACCCCCAAAATAATACAAGATGTATAAAAAAACAAGTAAATTTTCTTGCTCAAAATGTACCACTGTAGTGTGCTTTCACCTTGAATTTTATTTTGTTTGTATAAGACCTACATATCAACAAGGTGAAGATGCATATACATATTTTTCATTTCCTTGAAACAGACATGAAGCACAAGTTAAATAATGTAGCAAATGATCATAGTATATAAAAGGAAAAAAAAAAAGTTGAAAAAAATGAACATGAGATCAATTAGCATGATTAAAAAAAATTCATGAGAAAGAAAGATAAAACTTTGAATGTGTTTCTTAAATGGAAACTTTGGTGTTCATATAAATTTTCATTTTTATTTTTTGAAAATTGCATTTTTTATAAAAATTACATAATTAAGAAATAAAAAATGAATTGATTAATAGAAAAATTAACCAATTTTTGGTGTTATAGAGAGTTCATGATATTGTTTTAAATTCTTTTGTAATTGTAACTTTTGACTCTATCAAGAAAAAAACTCATGTTTCTTTTGACGAATCGTCAACTTACAAAATTGCACAAATAACCCATAAAACTTTCATAATTTAAAGTCTTATTGGTAACTTTAACTTTGGAATCAAAGAAAGTGAGTTTAGCAAAAATGTGATTATTTGTAATGGGTTATCATGCCTTACATTGTATTGTGTTACTTGTATAAAATCATGTTATTCTTTTAGTTGATTGTTACTAAATAATAATATTATATGATGTATGATCAATTCATTGATTTGAATTTAGGAATCATGACACTAGAAGCTATGATTCTTCAATTTTTAGAACATGTTATTATTGTTGCAATTTTAGTAAATCTATTCATTCATGACAACAAAACTTCTAAGCCTTTGACGCATTGTGCTTTACTAATGCCCAAATTCAAATAATCCCTCAATAAGTTTTGTATTCAACATTGTTTAGACAAGCATGCTTTACTTATGATTTTGAGAATTTTTTGCAATACATGTTGAGCTAAGACCAAATAGTTAGGGCTAAATGTTATTGTAATTTGTTAAAAGTTTAAATAAAAAATAATATTGTAATTTCAAATGGTTAATATAATGTAAAGTTCATTGTTAAATTTTTCAAAAATGTTTTGGATACATGTTGGTGTTGTTGTGATGCAAATATTTGTGAAAATTTTAAGAACATTCATAGCATGCCCATGAGACAATATGTGATGCTTATTGGTTGATCTATTTGAAAATTAAATTGTCTTACCAATGGGTAGGACATGGAGCGAATTGAAGATTTTTAAAAAATTGATGAAAAACTTTCAAAACATTAAAGTTTACAAAATGAGTATCACATCACTCTAGATGTTGATAAAAACAACAACAATATTGACAATGATATCAATTGGAGAAGAGACATTTTGCTTTTGAAAGTATCTATTTGACATTAGGAAAACTATTCAAAGATGGAACACATATTTTAATTTGAAATCCTTTGGAGATTGAAGTTTGGTACATGTTTCAGACAAACATATTTTTTCGTACATCTAGTTTAATGGGACTTTCTTTTAGGCATGTTTATGGAGGAAGATGATTTCAAGGAAAGGATGACCTTGGCCTTGTTTTCAACTTTTTTTTCAATTTTCTTTCACATGTATCATTTTCTCCTCCTCTTCTCTACCCCCTCTCTTTTACTTTTCTTTCCTTTTTATTCTTTTGTACCTTCATCTTGGAGGTTGGGAATGTTTAATATAGGTTTTCAATTTCTTAATTACTAGACTCTTTAGAGGAAGGAAGATGTTAACCCCTTACTATGCTTCTTGACCATGGTTCGGTGTAATGAGACAACTTGGTACTATTTTATTTCTTTCTAGATTTTTATTTTTTTTTCATTTTTTTGCTTTGGAGTGATGGTAGAATGTGATAGTAAACTAAAAAAAAGGAAAGAAGATATATGATAGGCAGTAGTTGAGACTTGAGTACTTTCATGGAGTGTGCTTGTATCATTTTTTAGGTTTATAGAAGTCATTGCCCTTATGGTAATTTTGATGTAGGGAGAACTTGCCAACCCCTCATTGTTATATCTCATTCCATTTCGGCAAGGTAGTGCCACACACCTCACTAGCATAATGATAATGTTGAAATTAGGGAAGGTAGTTATGTTAAAGGGTAATGCTACCACCTTATTAAAAGTAGGTTTTTTTTTGAAAAATGTAAATCCTAATTCCTATTGGAGCAATTATAGCACAATTATTCACTACTAAAAATTTATCTAATTAATTTTATTGGTCTTCTTCCTTGACATTACTATTAATTTGGGACTTAGTTGGGTGTTATTAACAAGTAATTAAATTGTAAAACACATGTTGAAAAAAAAAAAAGTCTATGCATTTCAATTATGGATTCAAAAAAGGGACAAATTTAATGATAGGTGGTACACCTTAGTGTGAAAACACCTATGGATTAACCTTTCTTTTAATTAAGGTAAATTGGTTTATTAATAATTTCGTGATGATAATTAAACATTAATAAACCATCTTAGTTTTTATTATAATTGTTTTATGAAAAATCACTCCATGTCATTTAAAAGATGTGAAATGCTTTAAAATAGAATCTTAATGTGTACATAATCACTTCTAGGTACAAATTTATGAAAATGATAACTTTGGGCATTTCATAGGCTAAAGTTTCCTATAAATTGGCATAACACTATAATTTTTTTGTTTCACAATGGATTACGATTTGTCCCAAGTCAAATGATTTTCAAATTTTATTAAAAGCGATTCATGTATGTGATTATTAAATATGACCATGAAATTATTTGAAAAGCTAATGTTTTGCACAAATGGAAATGTTTTTATGCGCATGACCTTTAATGTAACAATACCTTAAAAAATTAATTGTTTGTAATGAAATAACATCTAAATTCTTCAAAATTAGTATCAACCATTCAAATAGGGTTTTCAAAACAATTCAATATGACTTGAAAATTTATGAACTTTTTAAAAGCACCAAAATTAGGGGAAATTGCAAAGTCCATTAAAACATGATATTAATGAAATTCCTATGGATTTGTTCACAAAAATGTATCATGGGATGTAATACAAGGTGGTTATAAAATATATTTCTAAAAAAATTGCCCATAATTTGAACATTCAACAAATTTATATTTTTGAAATAGTCCAATTACATTAGAAAAATGTATTAGTAGAAACTCCTATCATGCAAAAATTGGTCCACTACAACTCACAAATACCATGCACATAATAATATACATAATCACAATTATTCTCATTCCATAATTATTTTCATTCTAAAACACATATAATAAGTAAAATGATTAATAATCCATCAATTTTGGATTAAATCTAGTGTTCTTACACATGGGTAATGGAAGAGTGTATGTTGACCAATCACAATTCCATAACAATAATGCAATATATAATATGTCTAATGTTCCCTTCAAATTGTGTGAAAAATAATGTATAAAAATTCAAATCCATTGAAGCACATTTTGATGTTACAATAAAATATGTGACAAAACATAAACATCTTGTTAATAAAATTGAAAATAAATTGATCTCTAGATTGAAAAAAATAACAATCAAGAACATTATCTTCAAGTCCTTCATATTGAATCAATTATAGGAAAAGTAGAAAATACAAACTCAATTCAAAGATGTAATATTACAACATCAATGGTTAAAGTTGGTTTTGAAATGCATCTAACTTGCAATACATTTGGTGCTTATAATTTTATAAATCAATAAAAACTTGTAATCATATTTAGATATGTATGTATGTTTGTTTCTTTTTGGGATGCAACACCTAATTTTACTCTTTCAATACTTTCTTTCATGGTTTTGTTGATCAAAATTATTTAATCTCTAACAATTTTTTTTAAATGTAAAATAACCATGTGTTTGGATAGGGGTTTCATCCCAAAATCCATATTTTATCCAAAGGCTACCTATCTACAAAGTCAACAAATTTTGCTAAAATAGGGTTGAATAATGTGTTAGTGACACATTTATTGTTCAAGATGTGCATGAAATTTGAAATAAATGATTAGCAGCTGTGAAGTTGTAGTGGAGGCATGAGAATGAAGTTTCAAACCTAGGAGACCAATTTTGGTGTTTCTAAGAGTCCTAGTCCTCATTTTAAGTTTATGTACTTTTTCAAGTTAACCTTTTGATTTCACCTTGCATTGATATTTGTTTGGGGAGTTTTCACCTTAAAATCAAAGCATTTTACAAATGTCTTTAATATGTTGAACTTGTTTTCATAAAAATCAAATAGAATGTTAGTTTTGGTTTAACCATCCACACACAAACTAATATTATGATGCTTTTCATTCTCATAACACCTAGTCCAACATCTCCATCACATAATAATAAATTACATTTTTACACTAAATCTTAACTTTATAATTAATGTTCACCTATTCCTATTCATAATTATGAAAAAAATCATTTAAAAAATGAGAAACCATTTAAATCTTTACATTTAAACCAATCATTATCATCAATAAATTTGTAACAAGCAATTCCAATTGAAGGTGTTCTTCAAAGTCACAATATTTTAACTGTAATTAATGCACATCATAGGCTTTTACATCATCATATTGCATATTTCCTCTAAAATAATATGAAGGAATGTTCATTATTGTGGGGTGGAGATGTTCAAACATGTTTCCATCATATTTATGTGTTTAATTCTTCTCATTGTCCATGTGTCCTCAATAAATAATGGTTTGTAATTTCTTAAAACATTAAAAAAATATAAACTTTCCATGCATATTATGTTTAGATCCAAGTGTAGGAAAATGATTTTAAAAGTGTGTCATGAATAGTCTGTAATTTCTCATAGGTGCAAAAATTGTTTGTAAAAAAATGAACAATTAATGAAGCATGGTGTAAGTTCTTTGAAGCATTGTTATTTAATAGATTATTTGTTTAATGAATGGTTTTTCAAAATCAAGATTGGATAAAGAAACCACAAACAATGCAAAAGGTTGCATACCTAGGTTTTTAGAAAAAATCAACACTAATTAAAATGTACACAAAAAATGCATGTGTTGTCAAATTCATACACATTCATGAAACTACTAAATATAGTCTTTTTGTTTGCTTATGTATTGCTTACTAATCTTCTTAGATTACAATTTTTTTTGAACTTACCAAAAGGAACTTCAAGGAGGAAAACTCCAAGGGGTACAATCATAGTTGGGGTACCACAACAAGAACCATGAAGTACACATGACTGTCTTGTGTCTTCAATCCTGAGTCTTGAGGCCAAATCATGTTTTGAGATGTGAAACAATGAAAGGATGCCATGTATGTTTAGTCATTCAACCAAAAAGTGCTGCAAATTTTGAAAACAATTAATTAAATGTTTTTTGGATGTCTTGTTGAAACATAAACCATAAAGGAACGCAAGACTCTAAAACATTTCCAGAATGATAGTCTCTCATTTGGAGTGCCAAAGTCTTGGTAAAAACATTAAAAAATACCATTTTTTTTAGATCCACATTTCTTATACTTCCCCCTAAACCTTTGGAATGTAAAATATTTATTAATATCATTGTCCTTATTAATGTAACCTTTTTGATGAAGAAAATTCAAGATTCTAACATCAATTCCAAAAAAATTGGTTTTTTATAGTACCAAAATTTTATGCCATCATGTAGAACATACTTTATTTTATTTGTGGTTAAAATATGAATCAATTTGAACAAATATTGGTATTCCTGTTGATTCCTTTCCAATAAAACTATGTCGTGGGACAACATTCCTGAAATGTGTTTTAAGACATTTAAAAACATGTTTAAATCATCCAAATCACAACCAATCACAACCATTTCAATCACAAAGAATGTGAGTATTAAATGAAAAAATAAATTCACCAAAATAAATGAATCGGTAAACATAGTTGTCGCAACCCTAGCCTTGGGCTCGCAACCAAGGCAAAGGGCTTGCAAGGGTGCGGGCCAAGACTAAGCCCAGGAATTGCATTCTCATGCCCTTGGGAGTGCAAAAGAGTGTGAGGGAAAGAACCCTCACACTCCCAAGTGAACTCCCATGTTGGGAGTTAGAATCCTGGTGGACTCCCAAATGTTCAGAGAACGATTACAAGGGCAAAAACCCAAGCCTTGAAGAGTTCTTCATACAATTGGAAAGCTATTGAAATGTAGATGTTCAAAATGGGTTCGCATTACCCATTTGGACATCTGAAACACAAATTATGGCCGAATGAAGGTCCGAGAGTCAAATTGACAATTTGACTCCCGACCATTAAAAGTTAGAATCGACCCGATTTCCTTGTGTGTAGGTGGCATGGGACATACCATTGGAAAGATCTTGACAAGGACTACAACTTTGTTTCAAACCTCATCTTAATCGAAGGTCTGCACACAAGGCTATGGAGCCCCAAAGTTGCGGGAGTCCCAACTTTGGCAATTTCGGGACTCCCACTTGGGAGTCCCGATACAAAAAGCCATTTGGATGTGGGCCTCGTGGAGAGGCACATAGTATAATATAAGAGGGAAGGTGGTGGCTTCCCCCTAGTTCGGGCCATGGTGAGTCTTGTGAGTCCAAGTATGCCCATGGCTTGTCCTAGCACTAAAAGTGCTCCAATTATGCACTAATCACCTTGTGTTGGTTTTGTGTAGGTCCGTGTGAGTAGTTGATGCTTGTCACTCTTCCTAGTCCCATCTCGGAGCTCCAGCACATCCCTCTACCCCTCAAAGTGCTGCGAGCCAAGTGACGTGCCCCGACTCCTTGTTTTTGCGCTATTTTCAGTTTGGGTTCACATTTGAGTCCATTAAAGAGCTTGGGAGTGCATCACATGACCCACATTTTTTAGATCCATATTTCCTATACTTCCCCCTAAACCTTTGGAATGTAAAATATTTATTAATATCATTGTCCTTATTAATGTAACCTTTTTGATGAAAAAAATTCAAGATTCTAACATCAATTCCAAAAAAATTGGTTTTTTATAGTACCAAAATTTTATACCATCACATAGAACATAATTTATTTTATTTGTGGTTAAAATATGAATCAATTTGAACAAATATTGTTATTCTTGTTGATTCCTTTCCAATAAAACTACATAGTGGGACAACATTCCTGAAATGTGTTTTAAGACATTTAAAAACATGTTTAAATCATCCAAATCACAACCATTTCAATCACAAAG